>Ga0315912_10000066_pt1 | contig 280173 bp, 266 predicted proteins | sample VfabasoilMG_FD_204469 | JGI IMG/M metagenome (GOLD analysis project Ga0315912, IMG submission 204469) | Garden soil microbial communities collected in Santa Monica, California, United States - V. faba soil | ecosystem: Environmental > Terrestrial > Soil > Garden | place: USA: California... | reverse complement strand
TGCTCGACCTGATCCACCCGATGTACCGCGCGACCGCGGCCTACGGCCACTTCGGCCGCAAGCCCGAGACGGTCAAGCTCGCCAACGGCGAGCGCTTCACCACGTTCTCGTGGGAGAAGACCGACAAAGCCGACGCGCTGAAGCGCGACGCGGGAGCGAAACGCTGAGCCGATGAACATCCACTAGTCCGGATCACCGGACGCCCCCGCCGCTTCGAGGAGCGCTGCGACATGGACCCCCGCTACTCGCGTGGCGGGAGCCCTGCCAGGCTCGAAGGACGGGTGACTCATCCAACCGCGCTCGCAGTTCAGGAGAACTGGGATGAACGCTGTTGCAAGTTCGAAGAACGACTACGCCGTGAAGGACATCTCCGAGGCCGGCTTCGGCCACAAGGAGATGGCGATCGCCGAGACCGAGATGCCCGGCCTCATGAGCACCCGCGCCGAGTACGCCAAGAGCCAGCCGCTCAAGGGTGCGCGCATCGCCGGCTCGCTGCACATGACCATCCAGACCGCGATGCTGATCGAGACGCTGAAGGCGCTCGGTGCGGAAGTGCGCTGGGCCTCGTGCAACATCTACTCGACGCAGGACCACGCCGCTGCGGCGATCGCCGCCAACGGCACGCCGGTGTTCGCCCACAAGGGCGAGACGCTCGACGAGTACTGGGACTTCACCCACAGGATCTTCGAGTGGCCCTCGTCTCAAGGAGGTGGCCACGCCAACATGATCCTCGATGACGGCGGCGACGCGACCCTGCTGCTGATGCTGGGCGCCCAGGCCGAGAAGGATCCGTCGGTGATCGCCAAGCCGACCAACGAGGAAGAGGTCGCGCTCTACAAGAGCATCAAGGCCCGCATCGCCAAGGACCCGACCTGGTATTCGGTCCGGCTCAAGGAGATCAAGGGCGTCACCGAGGAGACGACGACGGGCGTCAAGCGCCTGTACCGGCTGCAGAAGGAGGGCAAGCTCCCCTTCCCGGCCATCAACGTCAACGATTCGGTCACCAAGTCGAAGTTCGACAACCTCTACGGCTGCCGCGAATCGCTGGTCGACGCCATCAAGCGCGCGACCGACGTGATGATCGCGGGCAAGGTCGCGGTGGTCGCGGGCTACGGCGACGTCGGCAAGGGCTCGGCCAAGGCGCTCGCCGCCCTCTCGGCCCAGGTCTGGGTCACCGAGATCGACCCGATCTGCGCGCTGCAGGCGGCGATGGACGGCTACCGCGTGGTGACGATGGACGAGGCGGCGCCGCAGGCCGACATCTTCGTCACCGCCACCGGCAACCACCACGTCATCACCCACGACCACATGTTCGCGATGAAGCACCAGGCGATCGTCTGCAACATCGGCCACTTCGACAGCGAGATCGACATCGCCGGGATGGAGAAGTACCGCTGGGAGGAGATCAAGCCCCAGGTCGACCACGTGATCTTCCCCGATGGCCGGCGGATCATCGTGCTGGCCAAAGGGCGCTTGGTGAACCTCGGCTGCGCGACTGGTCATCCTTCGTTCGTGATGTCGAACTCGTTCACCAACCAGGTGCTGGCGCAGATCGAGCTGTGGAAGCACGGCGCCAAGTACAAGAACGAGGTCTACGTGCTGCCCAAGCACCTCGACGAGAAGGTGGCGCGCCTGCACCTCGAGCGCATCGGCGTGAAGCTGACCACCCTGCGTCCGGACCAGGCGAGCTACATCGGCGTCGACCAGGCCGGACCGTACAAGCCCGACCACTACCGTTACTGATGGCACCCGGGCCCGGTGCCGTCCGGCACCGGGCCCGCTCCATCCGAGGACGGTTCAGCGTTTGCGCGCGAGCGTCAGGCCGTCGGCGATCGGCAGCATCGCGAGGTCGACCCGCGGCTCGTCGCGCAACATCGAATTGAGGGCGCGGATCCCGGCGGTGTCGGCGTCCTGCGCCGACGGGTCGGCGACCCGCCCGCTCCACAGCACGTTGTCGACCATCAGCAGCCCACCCGGGCGCAGCAGCTCGAGCGCGAGCGCGGCGTAGGCCGGGTAGTTCTCCTTGTCGGCGTCGAGGAACACGAGGTCGAAGCGTCCGCCCTCGCCGGCCGCCAGCAACGCGGTCAGCGTCTCGAGCGCCGGCGCCAGCCGGAGCTCGATGCGCCCGCCGACGCCGGCCGCCTGCCAATGGCGTCGCGCCACCGCGGTCCACTCCTCGCTCACGTCGCAAGCGGTGAGCCGACCATCGTCGGGCAGCGCCAGGGCCATCGCCAGGCTCGAGTAACCGGTGAAGGTGCCGACCTCGAGCACCCGGCGCGCACCGGTCAGCCGCACCAGCAGCTGGAGCAGCGCGCCCTGCTCGGGCGCGACCTGCATGTTGGCCTCGGCCAGCCCGGCGGTCTCCTCGCGCAGCCGGGCGAGCTGCGGGTGCTCGCGCACGCCGTGGCGCACCAGGTAGTCCAGGATCGCATCGGTCATCTGCAGGCTGCGGCGGCTCATGGCGTGGCGATGCTCCGGGGCGGCGGCGCGCCGCGGGTGCGGCAGCGGACCGGGCCTTACATTACAGTGGCTGCCTCCGTCGCGACCGGATCGCTGCCGACCCCATGACCGCCCGCCTCGTCCAGCTCACCGACCTGCACTGGTACGCCGACCCCGCCGGCGAATACCGCGGCATGGCGACCCGCGATTCGTTCCGGCGCGTGCTGGTCGCGGCGCGCGCCGAGCGCTGGCCACCCGATGCGCTGCTGATGTCGGGCGACCTGGTCGACGACGGTTCACCGGCGGGCTACGCCGCGCTCGCCGCCGAGCTCGCGCCGCTCGGCCTGCCGGCGCTCTGCATCCCCGGCAACCACGACGCGCCGAGCGCGCTGGCGGCGCTCAGCGGCCATGCCCACATGCGGGTCGGCGGCCAGCACCGGGTCGGCGCCTGGCTGGTCTGCCTGCTCAACACCTTCATCCCCGACGACGCCGGCGGCCGGCTCGCGCCGGCCCAGCTCGCCACGCTCGACAAGGCGCTGGCGCGCGACGCCGGGCGGCCGGCGATGGTGGTGCTCCACCACCATCCGGTGCCGATGGGCAGCCGCTGGCTCGACGGCGTCGCCTTGCAGGAGCCCCAGCGTCTGTTCGAGGTCATCGACCGCCATCCCAACGTCAAGGCGGTGGTGTTCGGCCACGTCCACCAGGAGCACGACTCGCTGCACCGCGGCGTCCGCATCCTCGGCACGCCCTCGACCTGCGTCCAGTTCACCAAGCACAGCGACGACTTCGCCACCGACGCCGCGCTCGCGCCCGGCTTCCGCTGGTTCGAGCTGCACGACGACGGCCGCTTCGACACCGGCGTCGGCCGCGCCGCCTGAACCCGAACGAGGGACGCCGATGGCCCGCGACCTGCGCGCCGAACTGGTCCGCCACTACCGCCTGCTGCGCGAGCACGGCCTCAACGATTCGCACAGCGGCAACGCCTCGGTCCGCGACGGCGATGCGGTGTGGATCACGCCGACCGGCGCCTGCGCCGACAGCCTGACCCGCGGCGACCTGGTGCGCTGCGCGCTCGACAGCTCGGAAGCGTCCGCCGGGGATCCCGTTGGCACGAAACCTGGCGCCTCGCTCGACGCACCGCTCCACCTCGCGGTCTACCGTCGCAACCCGGCGGCCGGCGCGGTGCTGCACAGCCACGGCCCGCATGCGATCGCGCTGACGCTGGCATCCCGCGAGTTCGTCCCGATCGATTTCGAGGGCGCCTACTACTTCCCACGGGTGCCGGTGGTGGTGGCGGACGCCACCGCGGCCGGCGCAGCGGCCGATTACGTCCAGCAGTCGCCAGCGCTGGTCGCCGAGGCGCTCGCCGCGCACAAGGTCTGCGTCTACCGCGGTCACGGCGTCTACGCCTGGGGCGAGGACCTCGACCGCGCGTACAAGTGGTCGAGCTCGTTCGAGGCCTCGGCCCGCATCGCCTGGCTGGCGCGGCTCGCCGGCATCGCGCCGCCGGCGTGAGCACCGCCCTGCCCCGCGCCGCGGCGCTCGTCGTCGCGCTCGCCCTCTCGCTCGGTTCGGCGCTCGCCGCAGCGCCGGTCGAAGCCGCGCCGGCAGGCGATCCGCCGTTGGTGTGGACCGTGCGCGGGCCGCAGGGCGCGCTCACGTTCGCCGGTTCGATCCACGCCCTGCGCGTGTCCGACCATCCGCTGCCGCCGGCCTACGACCGCGCCTACGCCGCCGCGTCGCGGCTGGTGCTCGAGGTCGAGATCGACGGCAAGGACACCGCCCGCGAACAGCGCAAGGCGCTCGGCGCCGGTCGCCTGCCGCGCGGCACCACGCTGCGCAGCGGGTTCGGGCCGCAGCGCTGGCAGGAGGTCGAACGGCTCGCCGCCGCGGCCGGCGTCGACCTCGATGAGGTCGCGCGGCAGGAGCCCTGGCTCGCCGCGCTCACGCTCAGCAACCGTGCCCGACACGAGCAAGGGCTCGACTCGCGCCGCGGGCTCGACCGCCACTTCCTGGCCCGCGCCCGCGCCGCCCGCAAGCTGGTGCTCGGGCTCGAGCGCGCCGGCGACCAGCTCGGCCTGTTCCATCGCTTGCCGCCCAGCGAGCAGCAGCGCTACCTGATGGACAGCCTGCGCGGCCTGCCGACGATCGCCGCCGAGCTCGACGAGAAGATCGCGGCCTGGCGCCGCGGCGACGTCTCGGCGTGGGAGCGCTCGCTCGCCAGCTTCGGCGCCACGCCGGCGTTGCGCGCCGCGCTGTTCGACGATCGTCATGCCCGCTGGGTGCCGCAGCTCGAGCGCATGCTCGCCGAACCGACCCCCACCCTGGTGTTGGTCGGGACCCTGCATCTGGTGGGACCGGGGTCGGTGCTGGCCGAGCTCGAGCGACGCGGCTTCCGGGTCGAACGCGCCGCGCCCTAGAGCTGGATCATCTCGAAGTCTTCCTTGCTCGCGCCGCAGTCGGGGCAGCGCCAGGTCAAGGGCACGTCCGCCCAGGCGGTGCCCGGCTCGATCCCGCTCTCGGGATGACCCTTCGACTGCTCGTAGACGAAGCCGCAGATCACGCACATCCAAGCCTTCATCGGATCCTCTCAAGAAGAAGGGCCCCGCGGCTCGCGCCGCGGGGCCCTCATACAGCGCCGAGGGGTCAGCGCGGACGCGGAGGCTAGTCGAAGCGGCCGACGATCGCCACGTACATGTAACGACCCGGCACGTCGTAGGTCGACGCATCGTAGCCGTTGAGCGAACACGACAGGCACAGCGGCGGGGCCTTGTCGAACAGGTTGTTGACGCCCCACTTGAACGTGGTGTCCATGCCACCGATCTCGCCCATGTCGTAGGCCAGCTGGACGTCGTGGTAGACCGTGGTGCCGAGGCGGTTGGTCGAATCGGCCTCCACCACCGCCGGGTCCGAGCACAGCCCGAGCGCGGTCAGGCTGTCAGGCGTGCCGTCGAGGAAGTCCGAGCACGACTCGGTCACCCCGTCGATCAGCCGCATCGTCCACGCACCCGACCAGGCGGCCTGCGACCAGTCGATGATCATCGACGAGGTCCACTCGGGGATCGCGCTGTCGGTGCGCTCGATCCCGGTGAGCTCGGTCACCCCGGTCAGGTCGGTGGTGCTGAAATCGGTGACGAACGAGTTGGCCCAGGTCACGACGAAGTTGCCGACCGCGGTCTCCTCGAGACGCCACACCAGGTTGAGGTCCCAGCCGGTGGTGTCGATGGCGCCGATGTTCAACAGCGTGTTGTTGAAGCTGGTGATCACGCCGTTGATGTTGCGGTCGATGCCGGCGCAGAGCGGCGAGGTCGGACCGGCGGCCACGCACTCGTCGAGCTGGGTCTGCGCGTCGATCGCCTGGATCGCACCGTCGACCGTGAAGTCGTAGAAGTTGACGTCGAGCTCGAGCCGGTCGGTCAGCGGCAGGCCCTCGGCCCAGCCCGGCTGGTAGACGAAGCCCCAGGTCAGGCTGTCCGACTCCTCCGGTGCGAGCGTCGGGTTGCCGCCGGTCAGCACCGAGATCTGCGGGTTGGGCTGCTGGTAGGTCGCCGGGATGCCGAACGGCACGCACTCAGCCGGGATCGCGGTGCCGGTGCCCGAGCAGGGGTCGCTGATCGCCGCGTCGAAGCGCGCCTGCGAGCCGAACAGCTCGCCGACGCTCGGCGCACGGAAGCCCTGTGCCAGGGTGGCGCGGAACAGGAAGTCGTCGTTCACCTGCCAGCGACCGCCGAACTTGAACGTGCTGGTGCTGCCCGAGGTGCTGTAGTCCGAGAAGCGGCCCGAGGCCTCGACCTCGATCAGCTCGGCGAACGCGGCGTCCGCCACCAGTGGCACCACCACCTCGCCGTAGAACTCGTCGACGCTGAAGCGTCCCGAGGTCGGCTGCGACGGCACGCCGTTGGCCTCGCCCGACGACGACAGGTGGTCGGGCGTGTAGCTGCCGACCTGCTCGCGGTGCTCGAAACCGAACGCCAGCCCGAGCGGTCCGGCCGGCAGGTCGAGCGGGTTGCCCGAGACGTTGGCCGAGTAGCTCCGCATCTCCTGCTCGGAGGTGTCGTGCAGCACCGCCAGCATGTAGTCGAGCATGTCCGGCGTCAGCGAACCGCCGGCGGCGCCGCCGAAGAAGTTGATCGGCACGCACGACGGGTCGCTGGTGCAGGCCGCCAGCGGACCGACGCCGCGCACGATGTGCGCCATGTTGTAGGTGCCGTGGGTCTCCTGCAGCGCCTGGTTGCGCGAGTAGATGTAGTTGAGGTCCCAGTCCCAGGGCGTATCGCCGATCGCGAACGCGCCGGTGAACCCGCTGTTGAAGTAGAACGTGTTGACGTCCTGGGTGTAGACGCGCGGCCCGCCTTCGAGCGGACGGCGGGTCAGGAAGAACGCGTTGCCGCCATCCGCCGACAAGGTGATGCCGAACGGGTTGTAGGGGTTGGTCGCGTCGAACACCACGTGGTCGCCGACGTTGCCGTTGCCAGCGTCGGACCCGAGGAAGATCGGCTCAGGCGCGGCCTGGTTGCGGGACGAGCGGGTGTTGTAGAGGAACTTGCCGTAGAACGTGATGCCATCGCTGAGCTCGTAGGTCCCCTGCAGGAACGCGCTGGTGCGCTCGGACGGCGTCAGCACCAGGTTGTAGGGCTGGAAGTTGAAGCGCTCGGCGTTCGAGAACGGGATGAAGTTGGTCGGGAAGCTCGGGATGTTGGCCGGGAAGGTCGCGCCCTGCGGCGTGGTGATGTCGCAGATGTTGCCCGGGCACAGGCCGCCGTCGGCGAAGCCACCGGTGTTGTCGAACACGAAGCGACCCTGCGGGGTGGCCGACGAGCCGCGGGTCACGCCGGTGCCGGGGACCGGCTCCTGCGAGATGTCGCGGTCGGCGGCAGCGATGGTGCCGACGTCGTTGTAGGCCAGGCTGAAGAACAGTGACGACTTGGCGTCGGATTTGCCCATCGACACCTCGTAGGTCTCCGAATCGCCGTCGCCGGTCTCGGTGTAGGCGCCGACCGTGGCCCGCGCGTCCATGCCGTTGAAGTCCTTGCGCGTGATCACGTTGACCACGCCGGCGATCGCGTCGGTGCCGTAGACGGTGGACGCGCCGTCGAGCAGGACCTCGATGCGGTCGACGATGCTGAGCGGGATGGTGTTGAGGTCGACCGCGCTCGAGACGCCCGAGGCCGAGGACTCGTTGACCCAACGCTTGCCGTCGACCAGCACCAGGGCGCGCTTGGCGTCGAGGTGGCGTAGGTCGACCTGCGCCGAGCCGGCGCCGACGCCGCCGCCATCGGGCGGGAAGCCGAAGTTGCCGCTCGAGTTGAACTTGGTGTTGAGTGCCGAACCGGAGGCGGTCAGCTGCTGCAGGAACTCACTGATCGATGACACGCCGGCGCGGTCGATGTCGGTGCGGCCGATCGAGACCACCGGGTTGGCGCCCTCGATCTGGATGCGCTTGATGCGCGACCCGGTGACCTCGACCTTGTCGAGCTCGGTCTCGTTCTCGGCTTCGGCGGCCTGGACTGCGGGCGCCACGAGCGGCAGCGCGAGCGCGAGCCACCAGGCGCTCTTCTTCGGATGGGAGGACATGGTCATACCCCTCTGTGCTGTTCTGGTAATCGTGCGCACGCGCCATACGATCCGGCGCGGCGCTTCGACACTACCCCGCCCGTCTCGCGCCGACAACGAACGCAGCGGGGATAGAATCGTTCCAACCAACCGGAGATCGCCTTGTCATCCCTCGCTGACATCCCGCCGGTCGTGCTCGTCCTGGCCGGCAACGACCCGTCGGGCGGCGCCGGACTCTGCGCCGACACCCAGGCCATCACCGCATTGGGCGCGCACCCGGCGCCGGTGATCACCGTGGTGACGGTGCAGGACACCCGCGACGCCTACGCGATCGAGCCGGTGACGACGAAGCTCGTCGTGGACCAGGCCGAGGCGGTGCTCGCCGACCTGCCCGTCGCCGCGATCAAGCTCGGTCTGCTCGGCACGCCCGACATCTGTCGCGCGGTCGCCGAGCTGCTCGCGCGCCATCCCGCGATCCCGGTCGTGATCGACCCCGTGCTGTTCGCAGCCGGCGGCGCCGCGCTCGCCGAGGCCGCGGTGGTCGATCACTACCTCGAGCAACTGCTGCCGCGGGCGACGCTGCTCACGCCCAACGCGCAGGAATCGCGCCGGCTGGCGCCGGCGGCCACCACGCCCGAGGCACGCGGCCGTGCCCTGCTCGCGCGCGGCGCGGCCTGGGTCCTGGTCAAGGGCGGCGATGAGGACACGCCCGAAGTGCACGACCTGCTGCTCGGCGGCGACGGCTACGCTCGGCGCTTCACCGCGCCGCGGCTCGCCGGCAGCTTCCACGGCTCGGGCTGCACGCTCGCCGCCGCGATCGCGGCACGGCTCGCCCACGGCGACGCGGTGCCGGCGGCGGTGACCGCCGCGCAGGCAGCGATGCGGGTCTGGTTGGCGGCGGGCTGGCAGCTCGGCCGCGGTCAGCGCATCCCGGCGCGTCGCGCCCGATGACCCCCGGCTTGCACGGGCTCTACGCGGTGACCGATGGCACGCTGTGCGCCGCGCACGGCGGGGTGGTCGCCGCGGTCGGACGCGCGCTCGAGGGCGGCGCCTGCCTGGTGCAGTACCGCGACAAGTCCGCCGACGCCGCGCGTCGGCTCGCCGAAGCACGCACGCTGGTGGCGGCCTGCCATCGCGCGGGCGCGCTGTTGATCGTGAACGACGACGTCGAGCTGGCGCGCGTCGCCGGCGCCGACGGCGTCCATCTCGGTCGCGACGACGACGCCGTCGCCGCCGCGCGCGCCCGGCTCGGTGCGCGGTCGCTGATCGGGGTCTCGTGCTACGGCTCGATCGAGCGCGCGCGCGCGGCGGCGGCGGCCGGCGCCGATTACCTCGCCTTCGGCAGCATGCACCCCTCGCCGACCAAGCCCGACGCGGTGTCCGCGCCCTACCCGCTGCTCGGCCAGGCCCGCCAGGAGCTCGGCCTGCCGGTCTGCGCGATCGGTGGGATCCGCGTCGAGCACGCCGCCGCCATGCGCGACGCGGGCGCGTCGCTGATCGCGGTGGTCTCAGGGGTGTTCGGCGCCGCCGATCCGGCGGCCGCCACGCGCGCCTACGCGCTCGCCTTCGGCGGCTGACCGGCCCACATCGCGCAGGCGGTGCAGTTGTCGCGCCCTTCGCGGCCGACGCTCTCGACCAGCGCGACCTGCGCCTCGAGCCAGGCCCGCGGTCCGTTGCTGGAGGTCACGGTGCGCTCGATGTCGCCCTCGAGCACGTCCTCCCACAGCCCGTCGCTGCAGAGCAGGAAGCGGTCGTCCGGCGCGAGCGGCCGGCCGAGCTCCTTGATCGATGGGTAGACGAGGTCCTCGTCGTTGCCGAGCGTGCCGAGCAGGCGCGAACGGTCGGGATGGTGGCGGATGTCCTTGGGCTCGAGCTCGCCGTTGGTGACCAGGAACTGCGGCACGCTGTGGTCCTTGGTCTGGGCCGCGATCTTGCCGCCGCTCAGCAGGTACAGCCGCGAGTCGCCGACGTGGGCCCAGGCCGCGCTGTGGTGGGCGACGGTGAGCATCACGATGGTGGTGCGCATGTCGGAGTACTGCGGCCCTTCCTTCTGCGCCTTGCGCACCGCGGCGTGGGCGGCCTCGACCGCGCCCGACAGCAGCTCGCGCGGCGGGTGCAGCGGATGGGTGCGCCAGTACTCGAGCGCGGTCGCGACCGCGACCGCCGAAGCGCGCTCGCCGCCGCTGTGGCCGCCGAGGCCGTCGGACAGCACGAAGCAGGCGCGCTCGCCGTCGACCGCCATCCCGACCGAGTCCTCGTTGTTGGGCCGCGAGCCCGGATGGGTGTAGGTCGCGGCGCTCCAACCGGGTCCGACCTTCTCCTCGATGAGCCCCTCGATGACCCCCTGTTCCATGCTCAGTATTCCCTCACCACGCGGAAGCCGACGTTGTCGCTCGAGTAGCTCATCGCGGCGTAGCCGCGCACCGACGAGCGCAGCCGATCGACCGGCGTCGCCCACGAACCGCCGCGCATCACGATCTGGTTCTCGCTCTTGAGGTTGACGCACTGGCTCTCGCCGCCGCCCAGGCGCGGGCTGTAGGCCGAGCAGGTCCACTCCCAGACGTTGCCGGCGGTGTCGAACAGGCCCCAGGCGTTCTTGCCGTAGCCGCCGACCTCGAGCGTGCGCGGCCGGGTGCGGCCTTCGCAGCCTTCGCAGTTGGCCTGGCCGGCGCTGGCGGTCGCGCCCCACCACCAGGCGCTGTCGCTGCCGGCACGCGCGGCGTACTCCCACTCGGCTTCGGTCGGCAACCGGTAGCGGCCGCCGGTGAGCTGGGCGAGCCAGGCGGCGTAGGCGCCGGCATCGGTCGCGCTGACGCAGATCACGGGCTCCTCGTCGGTCTGGGTGAACGGCGGGTTGCGCCAGTTGTAACGCGCGTCGCGCGCCCAGGCGCCGTCCTTCATCACCCGGCAGCCGCCACCGCGCTCGGCGTCGGTGACGTAGCGGGTGGCGTCGGCGAACAAGCGGAACTGGCTGACCGTGATCTCGCGCTTGGCGATCGCGAACGCTTCGATCTTCTTGGTGGTCGGCGGCTGCTCGTCGGGCGTGCCGACGCCCTGCAGGTCGCCCATCCGGAACGAGCCAGCCGACACCACGACCAGCGGCGGCCCCGAGCCGAGCGGTCCGAGCGCATCGCGCACGGTGGACCCGGCGGCCGGCGCGGTAGACGCGGGTGCCTCCTGCTTGGCCGGCGCTTCCTGCTTGGCGGGCGCAGTGGCCGGTGGGCTGACGGCCGGCGTCGGCAGCGCCGGCGCGGCCTGCGCCACGACCGCGGCCGCCGGCGCGACGATCGCGGGAGCGGACGGTGCCGGCGCGGCCGCGGCGCGCGCCGCAGCAGCGTCGGCCTTGGCCTTGATCGCGTCGTAACGGCGGCGCGCGTCGCGCACCATCACGTCACCGGGCGCCACGGTCTCGAGCGCGCGCAGGCTGACCGAGGCCGAGCCCGGCCCGCCGTCGATGTCCTTGTTCGCCAACGCGATCTCGAACTTCGCCAGCAGGTCCCAGAGCAGGGTGTCCTTGTCGATGATCGGCGCGGCCGGAGCCGGCGCGGCGCCCTTGGTCGCGGCCGGCGCGGTCTTGCCGCCCTTGGCGGTGGTCGGCGCGGTCTTGCCGGTGGGCGCCGCAGCGACGGTCGCGGTCGCCGCCGGCGCAGCGGCGGCCGGCGCGGGCACCACGGCCGGTGCGCTGCGCGGCTTGTTGCGCTCGCGCTCCATCAACGCCAGGCGCTCGCGACCGCTGATCACGAACACGTCGTCGGGCGCGAGCTTGCCGAGCTCGTCGAGCACGGTGCGCGCGTTGTCGGTGGGCGGCTGGTCGATCTCGCCGGCCATCACGTGCTGGGCGAAGCGCGACTTGAGCTCGGCGATCCTCTGCATCTGCGCATCGCTCGCCGCTTCGGCTTCGGCGGCGACCTCGAGCTGCTTGATCGCGGCCTCGGCGTCGGCCTTCTTGGCGCAGTTCTCGCAGCCCGCGAGGTAGCTCTGGTAGCCGGCCACCGAGCCGGAGCGGCCGGCGGCGGCCCACAGCTTGGCGTCACGGCGGTCGGTCGCGCCGGCCTGGTACCAGTAGAAGCCGGCGGCCGCGGCGCCGAGCACCAGCGTCGCGGCGACGATCTTGAGCGCGTTGCCCTGCGCCGGCGGCGCGCTGCGCGCGCTGGCGTTGGCGACCAGCCCGGCCGGCGCCCCCGGCTTGGCCTTCGCCGGCGCCACCTTGGACACCGGTTTGGGCTCGGGCTTGGACGCGAGCCTGGTCTGTGGCTTGGCGCCGGCGCCAGACGGTTCCGCGGCTGCGCCCGAGATCAGGCCGGCGTTGGACTGCGACAGAGGGTCGTCGTCGGGATCGCGGGTCGGCTGGCCGCGCACCGGCGGCGCGGTCTTCATCTGCTTCGGCTTCGACGGCGGGTTCGCCGAGCCCTCGGGCGGCGGGTCGAACCACTCCATCGGCGCCGAGGCGACGTCGGCGTCGCCGCTCGGGATCATCTTGGCTTGCGGCCGCGACTGGCCGCCGGGCGCGACCTTGTGCGGCTGCGACAGCTGGGTCTCGGGCTCGGCGACGGGCGCCACCGGTTTGCTGCGCGGCGCGCTGTTGGCGGCGGGCGCCGCCCACGGGTCCGCTTGCACCGCGCCCATCGCGGTCTTGTCGCTGTCCTCCTCGAACTCGAGGTTCTCGGGACGGACCGGCGACTTCTTGAGCGTGTCCTTGTACTCGAGCGCGCTCTGCGGCCGGTCGCGGGTGCGGAACTGGAGCGCCCAATCGATGGCGGCGAGCAGCTGGTCGGAGTACTTGCCCTTGCCGATGCGCGCCGCCGAGACCAGCGGGTCGGGGTCGCCGTCGCTGATCGCGGCCGAGCGCCGCGCCGCATCGACCGGGCTGCGGCCGAGGATGCAGGTGTACATGGTGGCGCCGACCGCATAGAGGTCGGTCCACGGGCCCTGCTTGCCCTCGCTCGAGTACTGCTCGATCGGCGCGAAGCCCGGCGTCACCACCGCGGTCAGGCTGCGGCTGTGCGCGCCAATCGCCTGACGCACCGCGCCGAAGTCGATCAACATCGGTCCGCCCTCGGCGCGGATGTAGATGTTGCCGGGCTTGATGTCGCGGTGGACCAGGTCGGCCTTGTGCAAGGCGTGGATGCCGTCGAGGATCGGCAGGAACACGCCGAGGATGTGCGCCTCGCCGATGGTCGGGCCGTGCTTCTTGAGGTAGTCGCCGAGCGTCAGGCCGTGCTCGTAGTCCATCACCATGTAGGCCGTGCCGTTGGCCTCGATCAGGCGCGAAGCACGGACGATGTGGGGATGCTTGAAGCGCGCCAGGGCGCGGGCCTCCTGCTTGAAGCGCTCGAGACCCCAGACGTAGCCCTGCTCGTCGTTGGCCGACTTCGGCACGATCGTCGAGTTGGCGGCGCGCACCGCGAACTCCTGCGGCAGGTACTCCTTGATCGCGACCAGCGTGTTGAGGTTGAGGTCGCGCGCGAGGTAGGTCATGCCGAAGCCACCGTGGCCGAGCAGCCGCTCGATCCGGTACTCCTCGACCACCGCGCCGACGCGGAGCGCGTTGATGTGCTCGCTGCCCATGGACCCTCCGCCCCGCCGGGGCGACGGTCCCGATTATGCCTTCTTGAGCCGGGCCACGGTGCGGTGGATGAACCAGCCGCCGACGACGCCGGTGGCGAGCGAGGCGGTCGCGACCGCGATGCGGAAGTGGCCCCAGGTCTGCACCGCCGGCATGCGCACCGCGAGCTCCGAGGTCGTGGCGCAGAGCAGACCGACGTAGCTCCACAGCATCCAGCGGGCGTGGGAGGTCCGCCATCCCGGCTGGCGCCGGCGCGCCACGGTCCACCCCGCCAGCACCGTCAACAGCGAGACGATGGCGAGGGCGTGGAACAGGTTGGGCCGTCCGGTCAGCTGGTACAGCGCGAGCGCGCTGGCGTTGAGCGCGAACATCGCGCCGAGGTAGGCCTGTCCCAACGCGCGATGGCGGGCGGTGCCCTTGGGCCCGACCGCGATCGCGGTGCCGAGCGCGAGCGAGGCGCCGGCGGCGAGCACGTGCAGCGTGCCGATCGCATCCCAGGCCATCTCAGCCACCGCCCTTCGCGACCAGGGCGCCGATCGCCAACGCCATCAACAGCAGCAGCGCGAACATCGCTCAGGCCCCGGCCAGCTGCGGCTCGCGCCGGGCCGCGAGCCAGGCCAGCGGCGCGAACGCGAGCTCGAGCCCGCCGCCGACGAAGGCGCCCTGCGCGACCGAGCCGCCGCCCAGCGCGACCAGGTAGCCGGCCGCGATCATCGCGCCGCCCAGCGCCCAGTACAGGCGCATGCCGAACAGGGTGGCGAACGGCAGGTAGTGGGCACCGACCACCACCATCATCGCCGGGAAGAACCACTCGACCCGCACCATCGCCGCGACGAACGCGAGCGGGATGCAGATCACCATCATGAACGCGCTCTCGCGCGCCAGGTCGCCGAGCGGGTTGCGGTCGGCGAGCAGCCCGCTGCGGCCGAGGCCACGGTTGAGCAGCATCGCGAGCGGGAAGATCGCGATCCCGCCGAAGAAGTTGGTCAGCATCGCGGCCCGTGGGCCGGCGGTGAGCGCGACCACCCCGCTCGCGATCCACACCAGCCCCGACACCAGCATGCCGCTGCCACCGTTGAGGTGCGCCACGCGCACGTCGCGTTGCGCGTCGCCGAGGCGCGCGGTCAGCGCCGCCGCGGTCACGGCGCCCTCCGCGACACGGTCGAGCCCTTCCCGTCAGACATGCCGTCGACGATGGGCCGGCTGGGGTCCGAAGCCCGCGGCATGTCGTCGGCGAAGCCCCAGATCAGGCCGCCGATCACGTAGGCGCTGGTGCCGAGGAACAGCGCGAGGTCCTGGCGGACGATGCCGAACGACATCGCCAGCATCAGGATGGTGCCGACGCCGAAGCAGACGTAGGCGACCGCGTGCAGCGGGCCATGGGTGCGGGAGCGGGAGCGGATGCGTTCCATGTCGAGGTCTCCTGGGTGGTGGGGGCGGGTCGGGTCACTTGGTGCCGGTCAGCGCGGCGAGCCGCGCCACGTAGGCGTCGAACGCGGCGCGTCCCTGCGCCGTCAAGCGGTAGTCGGTGACCGGCTTGCGCTCGACGAAGCGCTTCTCGGCGCTGAGGTAGCCGGCGTCCTCGAGCTTGCGCAGGTGGGCGCCGAGGTTGCCGTCGGTGGCGTTGACCTGGTCGCGCAGGAAGCTGAACTCCGCCCGTTCGACCGAGGCCAGCACCGCCATCACCGCCAACCGGATCCGCGAATGGATCAGGTCGTCGAGCCGGGTGTGGTCGAACTCGGTCACGCCGGGGCTCCGGCCGCGCGGCGGACGCGCTCCTCGCGCATCAGGATCAGGCCGGGGACGATCTGGCCGATCACCAGCAGGAACGCCATCAGGAGCAGCGTGTGCAGGCCGGGCCAGGCCAGCATCAGCGCGCCGCAGACGAGCCAGGCGACGCCCACGCCGGCGAGCCAGCGGATGCCCGAGAGATGGCCGGTGTTGAAGATGCCGATGCCGACCAGCAGCGCGGCCAGGCCGTTGATGGCGGGGTAGCCGATGGTGCCGCGGGCGACGCCGACGAAGAACATGAACATCATCGCGATGCCGATCGCGGTCCAGTTCATGCCGATCAGGTGGGCGTGGTGCGGCACCGCGCTCTCGCGCTGCTGGCGCCAGGCGAAGTAGAGCGTCAGGCCCCAGGCCACCAGCGTGGTCGGGATCCAGATCGCCCATTGGTTGCCACCGACGCCGCCGGTGACCTGCAGCCAGGTCAGCACGAGCGACACGCTCACCGCCACGCCCCAGATGACGAAGAACACGCCCTTGGCGGCGGTGTAGCGGCGGGTCTGTTCCATCACCTGGCGGATGTAGGCGAGGTCCTCGAGCGCGTTCTGCTGGGTCATCGTCGTGCCCTCCCGGGGCGGAGGTGCTCGTACAGAGCACTCTGTAATTCAGAGTACTCTAAATTTGAGCGAAGTCAAGGGGCCCGGGACCCCTCCCGGCTAAGATTCGGGCCCCGACTGGAGCCCCCCGTGACCGACCCCCGCGATGCCTCCGCCGCCCTGTTCGCCGACGCCTGCCGCTACATCCCGGGCGGGGTGAACTCGCCGGTCCGCGCGTTCAAGGGGGTCGGTGGCACGCCAGTGTTCCTCCAGCGTGCCCAGGGGCCGTTCGTGTGGGACGCCGCCGGCAAGCAGTACACCGACTACGTCGGGTCCTGGGGGCCGATGGTCGCCGGCCATGCCCATCCCGAGGTGCTCGCGGCGGTGCAGCGCACGCTGGTCGACGGCCTCTCGTTCGGTGCGCCGACCGCGCTCGAGACCGCGATGGCGAAGCGCATCGGCGAGCTGATGCCCTCGATCGAGCTGGTCCGGATGTGCTCGTCGGGCACCGAGGCGACGATGTCGGCGATCCGGCTCGCTCGCGGCCACACCGGCCGCGATGCGATCGTGAAGTTCGAGGGCTGCTACCACGGCCATTCGGATTCGCTGCTGGTCAAGGCCGGCTCGGGCGCGCTGACGCTGGGGGTGCCCTCCTCGCCCGGCGTGCCGGCCGACGTCGCGAAGCACACCCTCACGCTCTCGTTCAACGCGATCGACGAGGTCGAGGAGTGCTTCCGCCAGCACGGCGAACGCATCGCCGGCCTGATCGTCGAGCCGATCGCCGGCAACATGAACTGCGTGCCGCCGGCGCCCGGCTTCCTCGCCGCGCTGCGCCAGCTCTGCACCGACCACGGCGCGCTGCTGATCTTCGACGAGGTGATGACCGGCTTCCGCGTCGCCAAAGGAGGCGCGCAGGCGCTCTACGGCATCCGCCCCGACCTCACCACGCTCGGCAAGATCGTCGGCGGCGGCATGCCGGTCGGCGCCTTCGGCGGCCGGCGCGAGGTGATGGAACGGCTGGCGCCGCTCGGACCGGTGTACCAGGCCGGCACCCTGTCGGGGAACCCGGTGGCGATGGCGGCGGGCCTGGCCACGCTCGAGCTCGTCGCCGCGCCCGGGTTCCACGACCGCCTCGCGACGCTGACCGAGCGCCTCGCGCGCGGGATGGAGGCCGCGGCGCGCGCCGCCGGCGTGCCGTTCACCACCAACCACGTGCCCGGGATGTTCGGGCTGTTCTTCAGCGAGCGGCCGGTGCGCTCGTTCCGCGACGCGACCAGCTGCGACGTCGAGGCGTTCAAGCGCTTCTTCCACGCGATGCTCGCGGCCGGCGAGTACCTGGCGCCGTCGGCCTACGAGGCGGGCTTCGTCTCGACCGCGCACAGCGAGGCTTTGATCGACGCCACCGTGGCCCGCGCCGCCGCCGCCTTCCGTGCCGGTTGACGGCGCCCGGCGCCCGACCGGCGGGGTGCCCGGCGGTGCAAAGCCGCGCGCCGACGGCTAGAGTCGGGGCATCCTGGAGGCCCCGATGCAGAACCCCTTCAAGTTCCTCCGCCCCGCTGAGTGGGAGCTGCTGATCGCCAAAGCCGAGCAGCGGATCTACAAGGCCGAGGACACCATCCTCAAGCAGGGCGACAAGCCCTCCGGCATCTACATCGTCCAGAAGGGCAAGGCCAAGGTGGTCAAGGACTCCTTCGGCTTCCAGCTCGCGGTCGCCGAGTACGGCCCGGGCGCGATCTTCGGCGAGATGTCGTTCATCGAGGCCGAGGTCGCCCACACCGCGGTGATCGCCGAGGAGCCCTGCGGCGTGATGATCGTCGGGCACGGCGCGGTGCAGGAGATCATCAACCAGAACCCCGGCTTCTACGGCCGCTTCTTCCAGTCTCTCGCCTACATCCTGTCGCAGCGCCTGCGCGCCACCACCGGGCTGGTCGGTCAGGACCCCTCGAGCTGGAACAAGGTCAACGACGGCTGAGTCAGATCGGCGCGCCGAGCGCCTCGGCGATCGGCCGGACCTGATCGAGCCGTTCTCGCGCATAGTCGCACTCGAGCAGCCGTTGGCGCTGGAGCAGCTCCAGCGGCAGCAGCTCCGCCGCCCGCCAACCGACCCACTCCGCATCGTCCCAACGCCGCGCCAGGCCGCGGTGCTCGGCCTCGTCATCCGGCAGCAACGCGTGCAGCACCGCCAGCAGCGGCGCATCGTCGGCGCCGAGCACGGTCGGGGTCGCATCGGAGAGCGGCGTCGCATCGGCGAGGTCGAGCCCGTCGGGTCCGCGCCGCAGCTTGCCGATCCGCACCCGCTGCTCGCCGAGCGTGCGCAGCATCAGCATGCCGTCCTGGCCCTGGCCGAAGTCGACGATCCGCGCGGTGGTGGCGACGCTGGCGCAGCGAGTTGCACCCGCCTCCTGGCTGTGCGGTCCGCCCGGCAGCGCGAGCGTGACCACGAACGGTTCGTCGCGCTTGAGGCAGCGGCTCACCATCCCGAGGTAGCGTGGCTCGAAGATCCGCAGCGGCAGCGGCGCGCCCGGCGCCAGCACCACCCGCAGCGGGAACACCGGCAGCTCGCGCTCCTGGTCGGGCGCCGCGCTCATCGGTTCAGGCGCGGGCGCCGAGCGCCTCGAGCAGGCGACCGTGGATCCCGCCGAAGGCGCCGTTCGACATCACCAGCACCCGGTCGCCGGCGCGCGCGGCGCCGACCACCGCCGCGATCAGCGCCTCGTGGCTGGCGTGGGCGGCGCCCTTCGCGCCGAGCGCGGCGAGCACCGGTCCGAGGTCCCAGCCGAGGTCGGCCGGCGCATGGAGCAAGGCGAGGTCGGCGCCGGCCAGCGCCGGCCCGAGCGCCTCGCGGTGCACGCCCATCCGCATGGTGGCCGAGCGCGGTTCGAGCACCGCGACGATCCGGCCCGGCCCGCGGCGGCGCAGCCCTTCGATGGTCGTGCGCACCGCGGTCGGGTGGTGGGCGAAGTCGTCGTAGACCGCGATGCCGCCGGCGGTGCCGACGAGCTCGAGCCGGCGCTTGACGCCCTGGAACCGCGCCAACGCGGCGCAGGCTGCCGCCGGCGGCACGCCGGCGTGGCGCGCCGCGGCGATCGCCGCCAGCGCGTTGGCCACGTTGTGCATGCCGGCCAACGCCCAACGCACCGCGCCGACCCGCGCGCCGTCGAGCTCGACCACGAACCCGGCGCCGCCATCGACGACCTCCGCCGCGCGCCAGCCGCCGCCGCCGGCGCTGAGCGCGAACGGTTCGCGCCGCGTCCAGCAGCCCAGCGCGAGCACCGCATCGAGGTTGGCGTCGTCGGCGTTGTGCACGATCAGGCCGTCGCCGGGGATGGTGCGCACCAGGTGGTGGAACTGGCGCTGGATCGCGCCGAGGTCGGGGAAGATGTCGGCGTGGTCGAACTCGAGGTTGTTGAGCACCGCGGTGCGCGGCGCGTAGTGGACGAACTTGCTGCGCTTGTCGAAGAACGCGGTGTCGTACTCGTCGGCCTCGACCACGAAGAACGGCGCCCGCCCGAGCCGCGCCGAGACGCCGAAGTCGGCCGGCACGCCGCCGATGAGGAAGCCCGGCGCGAGGCCGGCGTCCTCGAGGATCCACGCCAGCATCGCGGTGGTGGTGGTCTTGCCGTGGGTGCCGGCGACCGCCAGCGTCCAGCGCCCGCGCAGCACGTGCTCGGCCAGCCACTGCGCGCCCGAGGTGTAGCGCAGGCCGCGCGCCAGCACGGCCTCGACGCAGGGGTTGCCGCGCGACAGCGCGTTGCCGATCACCACCACGTCGGGGGCGGGCTCGAGCTGGGCCGGGTCCCAGCCCTCGGTCGGCGCGATGCCGAGCGCGCGCAACTGGTCCGACATCGGCGGGTAGACGTTGGCGTCGCTGCCGGTGACCCGATGACCGGCCTGCTGGGCCAGCGCGGCGACCCCGCCCATGAACGTGCCGCAGATGCCGAGGATGTGGAGGTGCATGGGGCTCCTGGTCCGCGCGATCGGCTCAGGCGCCGATCGCGCGCTGCGCGACGATGCTGAGGAACAGGTACAGCGCGGCGAGCGCGAGCGCCAGCCCCCAGGCGACCTCGAGCGCGTGGCGCAGGATGTGGGCGAGCACCGCCAGGCCCCAGCCCATCACCAGGCTCGCCGCCAGCTGCCCGGCGAGCTCGAAGCTCGCGCCGCCGAACGCGACCAGCAGCGCCGCCGGCAACAAGGCGAGGTTGAGGATGACGCCGCTGCCGAACAGCGCGGCGAGGGTCTGCGGGTAGCGCGACTGGCGCCGCGCCACCGCCAGCACCAACCACAGGCCGATCAGGTCGAGCCCGACGCTGGTCAGCACCTGGGCCGCGAGCACCCGCAGGTCGAGCGAGGTGGTCGCCACCACCACCAGGTAGGTCGCGGCGTAGAGCGCGATGCAGATCGCGAGCAGCAACCCGGACGCCGGCAGCACCTGCGGCCCGCTGCGGAGCAGGGCGATGTCGACGAAGACGCGGAGCAGCGCGGACAAAGTCGGACCGGTGGGATTGCCGCGGCGGTGCGGCGTCCGCATGATACCCGCCCTTCCGCCGCCCCCGGGGCCCCGCTTGGAAACCCGCGACCACCGACCGGACGACGCCCGACCCGTCCGCTTCGTCACCACCGCCGACGAGCTCGCCGTGGTCTGCGCCGCGCTGCGCCAGAGCGAGATCGTGGCGATGGACACCGAGTTCATCCGCGAGCGCACCTACTACCCGCAGCTGTGCCTGGTGCAGCTCGCCGACGCGCACCAATTGGTGGTGGTCGACGCGCTGGCGGTGCCCGACTTAGCACCGCTCGAGGCGCTGCTCGCCGACACCAGCGTGCTCAAGGTGCTGCACGCAGCGCGCCAGGACCTCGAGATCTTCGCGCTGCGGATGGGCGCGGTGCCCGCGCCGGTGTTCGACACCCAGGTCGCGGCCAGCCTGCTCGGCCACGGCGAGCAGGCCGGCTACGCCGCGGTGGTGCACAAGCTGATGGGCCTCGCGCTCGACAAGTCGCACGTCCGCACCGACTGGGCGGCGCGGCCGATCCCGTCCGGCGCGCTCGACTACGCGGTCGACGACGTGCGCTTCCTGCTCGAGGTCCATCGCCTGCTGCGCGAGGACCTCGCCGCGCGCGGCCGGCTCGAATGGCTCGACGCCGAGTTCGCCGAGCTGGCGCGGCTCGACACCTACCGGGTCGAACCGGCCGACGCCTGGCGCAAGGTCCGCGGCATCCAGCGCCTCTCCGGCGCGCAGCGGACGCGGGTGGTCGCGCTCGCCGCCTGGCGCGAGCGGGTCGCGATCGAGAGCGACAAGCCGCGGGGCTGGATCCTGAAGGACGAGGTGCTGGTCGACCTCGCCCGCCGCGCGCCCACCGACGAGAGCGGGCTCGCCGCGATCCGCGACATGCCGCCGCAAGTGGTCAAGCGCCGCGGCGCCGAGCTGCTCGCCGCGTTGCGGGTCGAGGGCGAGGCGCCGGCGGCCGAAGCCCCGCGCACCCGGCTGACACCGGAGCAGGATTCGCTGGTCGATGCGCTGGCCGCGCTGGTCCGCCTGCGGGCGACCGCCCAGGGCGTGGCGGCGGCCAGCCTCGCGCCGCGTCGCGAGCTCGAGCGCTTGGTGCTCGGCGAGCGCGAGCTCGAGATGCTGTCAGGATGGAAACGCGATGCGGTCGGTGACGCGCTGCTCGCGCTGCTCGAGGGCCGGATCTCGTTGCGGGTGCGCGACGGGCGGCTGGTCGAGGAATAGCGCCTCAGCGCTTCGCTTTCGCCTTCTTGCGCGCGACCGGCTTCTTCGCGGCCTTGGTCTTGGCCGGCTTCTTGGCGCCGGTCTTGCGCTCGACCCGGGCCCGCGCGGCCTTGGCGGCCGGGGCTTCCTCGAGCGCGCTGACCATCCGCTTGAAGATCTGGTCGATCTCGCCGGTGCCCTTGATCGCGCGCAGCTTGCCGTGGGCCTTGTAGAAGTCGATCAGCGGCTTGGTCTGGGCGTCGAACACCTCGAGCCGCGAGGTGATGGTCGACTCGTTGTCGTCGGCGCGATGGACCAACGCTTCGCCGCAGGCGTCGCACTTGCCCTCGACCTTGGCGGGCGAGAAGTAGACGTTGAACACCGCGCCGCACTTGGGGCATGAGCGGCGGCCGGTCAGGCGCTTGAGCAGCACGCCGAACTCGACGTCGATCAGCACCGCGAGGTCGATCGGCTTCTTGAGCGTGCGCAGCAGGCGGTCGAGCGCGTCGGCCTGCGGGATGTTGCGGGGGAAGCCGTCGAGGATGAAGCCGCCCTTGGTGTCGGACTTGCGCAGGCGTTCGCGGATCAGCGCCAGCACGATGTCGTCCGACACCAGCTTGCCCGCGTCCATCGTCGCCTTGGCCTTCTTGCCGACCGGCGTGCCGGCGGCGACCGCGGCCCGCAGCAGGTCGCCGGTCGAGATCTGGGGGATGTGGTAACGCTCGATGAGCAGCTTCGCCTGGGTCCCCTTGCCGGAACCGGGCGCCCCCAAAAGCACGATACGCATTGTTGTGTGACCCCCAGGAAGGGGACGCAGCGTATGCGCTCGCTGGCCGGACCGTCAATGTTCCAGGTCAATCGATCACCGAGGCTGCGCTAGACTCCCGGCCCCCGCCCGCCGCACGCCCGCCCTGCCCGGAGACACCGCGCATGTCGAAGAAGAAAGCCCGCCGCCGGACCCCCAAGCGCAACGCCTTCTACGCCCAATCCGGCGGCGTCACCGCCGTGATAAACGCCTCGGCGGCGGGCGTGATCGAGACCGCGCGCGCCAACCCCAAGCGCATCGGCAAGGTATTCGCCGGCCGCAACGGCATCATCGGCGCCCTGACCGAGGACCTGATCGACACCAGCAAGGAGTCGGACAAGGCCATCGCGGCCCTCAAGCACACGCCGTCGGGCGCGTTCGGCTCCTGCCGCTACAAGATGAAGGGGCTCGAGGAGAACCGCGCCGAGTACGAGCGCCTGATCGAGGTCTTCCGGGCGCACGACATCGGCTACTTCTTCTACAACGGCGGCGGCGACTCGGCCGACACCTGCCTCAAGGTCTCCCAGCTCGGCGACGTCCTCGGCTACCCCATCACCGCGATCCACGTGCCGAAGACGGTGGACAACGACCTGGCCGAAACCGATTGCTGCCCGGGCTTCGGCTCGGTCGCCAAGTACGTGGCGGTCTCGATCCGCGAGGCCGGCTTCGACGTCGCCTCGATGGCGCGGACCTCGACCAAGGTCTTCGTGATGGAGGTGATGGGCCGCCACGCCGGCTGGATCGCCGCGGCCGGCGGGCTCGCTGCCGAACGCGAGGGCGAAGCACCGCAGGTAATCGTCTTCCCCGAGATCGCGTTCGACGAGGACGCGTTCCTAGCGAAGGTGCAGGCCTCGGTCGAGGCCAACGGCTACTGCGCGATCGTGGTCTCGGAGGGCGTGCGCAATGCCGAAGGCAGGTTCCTGGCCGAGGCCGGCACCCGCGATGCCTTCGGCCACGCCCAGCTCGGCGGCGTCGCGCCGGTGCTGGCCGACCTCATCAAGCGCAAGCTCGGCCACAAGTACCACTGGGCGGTCGCCGATTACCTCCAGCGCGCGGCGCGCCACATCGCGAGCAAGACCGACGTCGAGCAGGCCTACGCGGTCGGCGCGGCGGCGGTCGAGCTCGCGCTGGACGGCGAGAACTCGGTGATGCCGACGATCGTTCGGCTCAAGGATCGGCCCTACAAGTGGCGGATCGGCAAGGCCGACCTCGCGGAGGTCGCCAACCACGAGAGGTTCATGCCCCGCGACTTCATCAGCGCCGACGGCTTCCACATCACCGCCAAGTGCCGGCGCTACCTCGCGCCGCTGATCGAGGGCGAGGCCTACCCGCCCTACCGCGACGGCCTGCCGCGCTACGTGACGCTGAAGAACAAACCGGTGAAGAAGAAGCTCGCGCCCTTCCAGTTGAAGAGCGAGCTCAAGAAGAAGTAGCGAGCCGCCGGCGCCGCGTCCGCGCGGCGCCGTGGAGCGCGAGGCCGGCGAGCAGTGCAACGGCCAGCAGGTCGAGCGCGCCGCCGCCACCGCCACCACCGCCGCCTCCACCACCACCACCACCGCCACCCCCACCACCGCCGCAGTTGCTGAGGCAGGGCGCGAGCGGGCTGGGCGGCGGGATCGGCGCCGGGCCGCCGTTCACCGGAGTGGTGCCGGGGTCGGTGCCGGTCGCCGCCGGCACCGCACCGCGCGGCGCGAGGTTGGTGTCGACCACCCGTGGCACCCAACGCAACGCCACCGGTTCGGTGACCGCGCCGGTGCCGACCACCATGCCGAGGTCGGCGCCGGTGGTGGGGTCGAGCTTGCGCACGCCGCCGCCGATGAGCGCCGCGTAGAGGGACCCGTCGGGGCCGAGCGCGACGGCCTTGGCGCCGACCGTGGCGTTGAACCCGGCGACCACGGCGAAGATGCCGAGCGCGTCGAAGCGCCGGATGCTGCCGTCGTTGGATTCGATCACGTACAGCGAGCCGTCGGCGGCGACCGCGCCGCTGACCGGCCGGCGCAGCCCGGTGGCGCCCGACCCGATGGTGACCTCGCGGACGAAGTTGCCCATCACGGCCGGGTCGAAGCGCATGCGCGTGAGGTTGCCGCTGTTGCCATCGACCGCGACGAAGCGGCCGTCCGGCATCGGCACCAGGTTCATGCGCTCGGACGATCCGAGCGCGAACGCGGCCGGCGCCGTACCCCAGCGGTCGATGCTGAACAGCCGTGCGGTCGGCAGCTCGCTGAACACCACGGTGTCGGCGCCGATCAGCACCGGCGAGAGCGGGAAGCCGGACGCGATCAGCGGTTGGGCGTAGGCATCCACCATCCGACGCAGCTCGCCGCGCAAGCGGTCGAGCCGCAGCAGCGAGCTGCCGGCGACGAACCACAGCTCGCCGCTCGGCGCCGACGCCATCTCGCTGCGCGCGGTGACCTCACCGGTGGGGAGCGCGATCAGGGTGCCGAGGTCGGCGAAGTCGCTGCCGCGGAAGCGGACGATGCGGTCGGTCGCGCCATCGGCGATCAGCAGCTCGCTCTCGGCCAGCGTGGTGCCGCTGCCGAGGTCGACCGTGCCGTCGGCATCGTCGTCGGCGTCGGCGCGATCGCCGGTGCCGTCGCCATCGCTGTCGCGGTCCTCGCGCGGCTCGGCCGCGAACGCGTCCTGCGAGTCGCCGATGCCGTCAGCGTCGCCGTCGAGCTGGTCGCGCGGGTCCTTGGGCAGCGCGTCGGCGAAGTCGTCGGTGCCATCGTTGTCGTCGTCGGCGTCGGCGACGTCGCCCAGGCCGCCGTTGTCGCTGTCGCGCTTCTCGCTGGCGTTGTCGGGGAACGCATCGTCGGCGTCGGCCGCGCCGTCCTGGTCGCGATCGACGGTGCGGGCGACGTCGAACGGGAACGCGTCGAGCCGGTCCTTGATCCCGTCGCCGTCGGAGTCGGGATCGGACTGGGCGGGCACCGTCGCGTTGCCGCCGACCTTGGTGCCGCGGTAGCCCGAGACGTAGTTGAGGTTGCTGCTGATGACGCTCTGGTTGTCGGCGGAGTCGAACCGACCGCAGGCGGTGCCACCGCAGGCCATCCGCGGGTTCGAGAAGAACGGCAACCGGCGGTTGCGGTCCGGATCACCGGTGGCGAAGGTGCCCATGATCGTGTGCCAACGACCGCTCAGCGCGTAGCCGTGACCGGCGCCGATGCCGCCGGCGACCTCGATCTGGTGGGCGGCGCCGAGGTTGTGGCCGATCTCGTGGGTGAACACCAGGTCGTCGCAGACCGAGCCGAGGTCGGTGCCGTCGACGGTCACGCTGGTGCTGGTGGTGTCGAGGATCGCCGACGGGAAGTAGGCGATGCCGCAGGCACCGCGGGTGTACATGTCGTGGACGCGGTGGTACGAGATAAGGTCGGCGCCGTAATCGCTGCGCAGCCGCAGCAGGCGCAGGTCGCCGAAGTAGATGTCGTCCTGCAGCGAATCGGACATCGCATCGACGTTGGCGATGATCGAGCCGTCGAGCACGCCGGTGACGAACCGGGTGCCGACCTGGCGAAGCACGGCGCGGATGCCGCTGTCGACGAAGGCCTGGTTGGCGAGCGCGATCAGGTGCAGCAGCCGGGTGTTGACCAGCGCACCGGGGTAGCGGTTCCGGAAGTCCTCGTCGTAGATCTGCAGGATGTCGATGGTGGTGAACCCGTCGACCTTCCCGGCCGGCGCGACGCCGAGGCGGGCCGCCGGCTTGGTCGCGACCGCAGCGGCGTCGCGGACGAGCGCGCCCTCGTCGTCGGCAGCGATCGCCAAGCCGCCGGGGCCGGCGCGCAAGGCGTAGGTGGTGCCGTCGCGCACCTCGAGGAACCACACCGTCGAGCCATCGACGACCCGCGCGAAACCACCGTCGCGACCGAGCGTGAGCACGGCCTGGCCGCCACCCTCGAGCTGGCCGGAGCGTGACTCGTTGCCATCGGCGAAGCGCTGCACCGAGTCGACCTCGAAGCGGCGCACGCCGCCCGGCAACCAGAGCCCGACGCGTTCGCCCGGCTTCGCCATCCCGGTGGTGCCCGCCTCGAGGTTCGGCGCCGGGCCGACGCCGACCACGCCTGCGGGCAGCGAAGCGAGGTGCGGTGGCAGGGTCGCGGCGTGCGCGCCGGCGAAGAGGACGAGGGACGCGAGCAGGGTCGTGAGACGGCGCATCGGGGGCTCCTGGGGCGGGTCGCGGGAGCAACCTACCATGACTTTCGTAGACAGGGACCGAAGGGGACCGCGTGCTAGAATCCGCGGCCTTTTTCGTACGGCCTGCTGCTGCGGGCCCGTCTCGCTCGTCCTACCAGAACGGAGTTCAACGCTTATGCAGATGCTCGTCGACAACGGGCTGCTCCTGGCGCTCGTCTGCGGCCTCGCCGCGGTCGCCTACGGTGTGCAGTCCTACTTCTGGATCGTGGCCAAGCCGGCCGGCAACGCGCGGATGCAGGAGATCGCCGCCGCCGTGCAGGAAGGCGCGATGGCCTACCTCAACCGCCAGTACACGACGATCGGCATCGTCGGCGTGGTCCTGTTCGTGGTGCTTGGCTTCGCGCTCGGCTGGTGGACCGCGATCGGCTTCGCCATCGGCGCGATCCTGTCCGGCGCCACCGGCTACATCGGCATGAACATCTCGGTGCGGGCCAACGTCCGCACCGCCCAAGCGGCCCACGACGGCCTCGGCGCCGCGCTCGCGGTCGCGTTCCGCGGCGGTGCGATCACCGGCATGCTGGTGGTCGGCCTCGGTCTGATCGGCGTCGCCGGCTACTACTGGCTGGTGATGGCGCAGACCGGCGACCAGTCGCTGGCGCTGCATGCGCTGGTCGGCCTCGCCTTCGGCGGCTCGCTGATCTCGATCTTCGCCCGTCTCGGCGGCGGCATCTTCACCAAGGGCGCCGACGTCGGCGCCGACCTGGTGGGCAAGGTCGAAGCCGGCATCCCCGAGGACGATCCGCGCAACCCGGCGGTGATCGCCGACAACGTCGGCGACAACGTCGGCGACTGCGCCGGCATGGCGGCCGACCTGTTCGAGACCTACGCCGTGACCCTGGTCGCGACGATGGTGCTCGGCGGCCTCGCCGCGATCGCGCTCGAGTTCGGCCCCAACGCCGTGCTCTACCCGGTCGTGCTGGGCGGCGTCTCGATCATCGCCTCGATCATCGGCACGTTCTTCGTCTCGACCAGCGACGGCAAGATCATGTGGGCGCTGTACAAGGGCGTGATCGCCTCGGCGGTGCTCGCCGCGGTCGCGTTCTACCCGGTGACCATGGCGCTGATGGGCGACCGCGGCATTGACCTGTTCCTGTGCACGCTGATCGGCCTGGCGCTCACCGGCGTCATCGTCTACATCACCGAGTACTACACCGGCACGACCTTCAAGCCGGTGCAGGACATCGCCGCCGCGTCGCAGACCGGCCACGGCACCAACATCATCGCCGGCCTCGGCGTCTCGATGAAGGCGACCGCCTGGCCGGTGCTCGCGGTGTGCGCCGCGATCTACGGCGCGTTCGCCCTCGGCGGCCTCTACGGCATCGCCATCGCGGCCACCGCGATGCTGTCGATGACCGGCATGATCGTCGCGCTCGACGCCTACGGTCCGATCACCGACAACGCCGGCGGCATCGCCGAGATGTCGGGCCTGCCCAAGGAGATCCGCGCCATCACCGACCCGCTCGACGCGGTCGGCAACACCACCAAGGCGGTGACCAAGGGCTACGCGATCGGCTCGGCCGGCCTCGCCGCGCTCGTGCTGTTCGCCGACTACACCCACAACCTCGATGCGGTGGGCAAGTCGGTGGCGTTCGACCTCTCCGACCACATGGTGATCATCGGCCTGTTCATCGGCGGCATGGTCCCCTACCTGTTCGGCGCGATGGCGATGGAAGCGGTCGGCCGCGCGGCGGGCGCCGTGGTGGTGGAAGTCCGCCGCCAGTTCAAGGAGATCCCCGGGATCATGGCCGGCACCGCCAAGCCCCAGTACGGCGTAGCCGTGGACATGCTGACCAAGGCCGCGATCAAGGAGATGGTGGTGCCTTCGCTGCTGCCGATCCTGGTCCCGGTCATCGTCGGCCTCACGCTCGGCCCCAAGGCGCTGGGCGGCGTGCTGATCGGCACCATCGTCACCGGCCTGTTCGTCGCGATCTCGATGACGACCGGCGGCGGCGCCTGGGACAACGCCAAGAAGTACATCGAGGACGGCCACTTCGGCGGCAAGGGTTCCGATGCGCACAAGGCGGCGGTCACCGGCGACACCGTCGGCGATCCCTACAAGGACACCGCCGGTCCGGCCATCAACCCGCTGATCAAGATCATCAACATCGTGGCGCTGCTGCTGGTGCCGCTGCTCTGATGCCCTGATCGACGACGACGACGAAGGAAGGGGCGCCCTCTTGCAGAAGACGGCGCCCCTTCCGCTTTCCGGCCGGAGCGCATCGGCTTAGGATTGAAACCCGCGGGTCCATCCCCATCTCCGTCGCTCTCCCCACGCCATCGGAGCTCCCATGACCGCCCGCCGCGTCGAACAGGTGATCCAGGGCTACGCCACCAGCGACGGCGCCGGCGTCAAGCTGACCCGCGTGCTCGACCCGCGGATGGCCGCGGCGATCGACCCGTTCCTGCTGTTCGACGAGTTCGGCTCGGCCGAGGCCAGCGATTACGTCGCCGGCTTCCCTCCCCATCCGCATCGCGGCTTCGAGACCGTGACCTACATGCTGGTCGGTCGGATGCGTCACAAGGACAACAAGGGCAACCAGGGCGACCTCGGCCCCGGCGGCGTGCAGTGGATGTCGGCGGCGCGCGGCATCGTCCACGAGGAGATGCCGCAGCAGGCCTCGGGCCTGATGCGCGGCTTCCAGCTCTGGGTCAACCTGCCCGGCGCGATGAAGATGGCAGAGCCCTGGTACGACGACATCGACACCGCCCGCATCCCGACCGTGGCGCTGCCAGGCGGCGGCACGCTGCGCGTGATCAGCGGCGAACACGTCATCGATGGGAAGGTCACCAAGGGCCCGGTGCGCAACCGACCTTCGGAACCGATCTACCTCGACGTCGACCTGCCGCCGAACGCCTCGTTCGAGTGCGAGGTGCCGACCGGCCACACCACCTTCGTCCATGGCGTCGACGGCCAGGTCCTGGTCGGTCCTCCTGACGACGAGGGACGCAAGGCGATCGACGCCCGGCAGCTCGCGGTCATGTCGCGCGAGGGCAAGGTCGTGATCGCGACCGGCGCCGAGCCGGGCCGCGCGCTGGTCATCGCCGGCAAGCCGTTCAAGGAACCGATCGCGCACTACGGGCCGTTCGTGATGAACACCGAGGCCGAGCTGCGCCAGGCGATCGACGACTTCCGCAACGGCCGCTTCTAGGAGACCACGATGTCGCTCGAACTCGTCCCGACCGGTCGTGACGTGCCCCACGAGGTCAACGTCATCATCGAGATCCCCAAGGACGCCGAGCCGGTGAAGTACGAGGTCGACAAGGCCACCGGTGCGATGTTCGTCGATCGCGTGCTCACCACCGCGATGCGCTACCCCTGCAACTACGGCTACGTGCCGCACACCTTGTCGGGCGACGGCGATCCGGTCGACGTGCTGGTGGTGATGCCGCTGCCGCTGATCCCGGGTTCGGTGATCCGGGTCAGGCCGATCGGGATGCTGGCGATGACCGACGAGGCGGGCGAGGACATGAAGGTGATCGCGGTGCCGATCGAGAAGGTCTTCGCCGGCTCGCGCGGCGTCAACGAACCCGGCGACATGCGCGAATGGACGCGCGAGAAGATCAGCCACTTCTTCGAGCACTACAAGGATCTGGAGAAGGGCAAGTGGGTCAAGGTCGAGGGCTGGCGCGACGCCGCCGCGGCCAAGCAGGAGATCCTCGCCGGCGTGGCGCGCTACAAGGCCGTGCCCGACCCCGACAAGCCGCACTTCTGATGTTCGAGCACGACCACCATCGCCATGACGCGCGCGGCGCCACGCCGCTGGGCCGCGCGCTGTGGTTCACGCTCGCGTTCGCGGTGGTCGAGGCGGTCACCGGCCTGTGGTCGGGGTCGCTCGCGCTGCTCGCCGACGCGGGCCACATGCTCTCGGACTCGATGGGGCTCATCACCGCCTTCGCCGCGGCGCGACTGGCCCAGCGCCCCGCCGATGCCGAGTACACCTACGGCTTCGGCCGGGTCGAGGTGGTCGCCGCGGCCGCCAACGCGCTGGTGATGCTCGGCCTGGTGGTGGCCATCGCCTGGGGCGCGTTCCAGCGCTTCTCCAACCCGGTCGAGATCAAGGGCTTGGCCGTGGTGGTGGTGGCGCTGCTCGGCCTCGGCATCAACGTCGCGGTGTTCATGACCCTGCGCGGCGGCACCCCGACCATCAACGTCCGCGGCGCGATGCTCCACGTGCTCGGCGACCTGCTGGGCTCGGTGGCGGCGCTGATCGCCGGGCTCGTGGTCTGGACCACCGGCTGGACCCCGATCGACCCGCTGCTGTCGCTGATCGTGTGCGGGCTGCTGCTCAACTCAGCGGCGCGGCTGTTCCGCGACGCGCTCGATGTGGTGCTGGAGCGCGTGCCGCGCGGGATGAGCATCGCCGCGGTCGCACAGAGCATGGCCGCGGTGCCGGGCGTCAAGGCCATCCACGACCTCCACATCTGGACCGCGTCCTCGGACACGGTCGCGCTCTCGGCGCACGTGGTGGTCGAACGGCTGGCGGACTGGGAGAGCGTGCTGCCGGCGATGAAGCAGCATCTGCACGACGCCCATCGCATCGAGCATGTGACGCTGCAGCCGGAGCCGCGGGCGACCCCGCTGGAGGACTGCGGCAGCACCCGCGACCACGGCCACGCGCATCGGCACGACGAGCAATCGGACTAGTCGAGCACGCCTCGCGTGCCCGGGCCGGGGCTGGACTACACGCGCCCCGCACGGAGGTGGAGCGGGAAGCGCACCTCGCGCACCGCCGCGGCATCGCCCCAGGCCACCGCGAACTCCGCTTCGAGCAGCGCGACCGGATCTTGACCGCGCGCCTGCTCGTAGCCCTTCACCGCCGACCAGGTCCGCAGGTAGGCGAGGAACTGCGCCAACGACCAGCGCGCCGCCATCCGGAACCCGGGCGGCGCGAGCTCGGCGAACGACCAAGGCAGCGTGGTCAGCCGCTCGTCGATGAAGCGCCGCTCGGGCTGCCAATAGGGGCCGCAGAGCGCGTCGTAGAGCCTGAGCGTCAACGCGTCGATCGCGGGTGACACCGAGTTGAGGCCGTAGCACCAGACCACCACCGCGCCGCCGGGCTGGAGCACGCGGCGGCATTCGGCGGCGAAGCGCGCATGGTCGAACCAGTGCACCGCCTGCGCCGCGGTGACGAGCCCGACCGAGCGATCGGGCAGACCGCTGGCCTCGGCCGGCGCGACCTTGTACGAGACCCGGGCGTGGGGCACGGCGTTGGCGATCTGCACCGACGAAGGATCGATGGCGAGGACGCGGGCGAACCGCTCGGCCAGCGCGGCCGAGGCCTGGCCGTTGCCGCAACCGCAGTCGAGCACCGCCCCATCGCGCGGCGCGAGCGTGGCGAGCCAGTCGAACAGGTCCTCGGGATAGGTCGGTCGCGCCGCGGCGTACTGCGCGGCGTGCGACGAGAACAGGTCCTTGAACAGGCTCAACTATTCGGCCCGGTAGACCTGCGCGCCCTGGGCGACGAACTCGGCGCTCTTGTCGTCCATGCCACGCTGGACTCCGTCCGGGGTGGACCCTTCCGTCCCCTTCTCCAGGCTCGCGGCGTACTCGCGCACCTGCTGGGTGATCTCCATCGAGCAGAACTTCGGCCCGCACATCGAGCAGAAGTGGGCGAGCTTGTGCGCCTCCTTGGGCAGCGTCGCGTCGTGGTACTCGCGGGCGCGGTCGGGGTCGAGGCCGAGGTTGAACTGGTCCTCCCAGCGGAACTCGAAGCGCGCCTTGCTCAGCGCGTTGTCGCGCAGCTGCGCGCCGGGCAGGCCCTTGGCGAGGTCGGCGGCATGGGCCGCGATCTTGTAGGCGATGATCCCCTCGCGCACGTCGTCGCGGTCGGGCAATCCGAGGTGCTCCTTGGGCGTCACGTAGCAGAGCATGGCGGTGCCGTACCAGCCGATCTGGGCGGCGCCGATCGCGCTCGTGATGTGGTCGTAGCCGGGCGCGATGTCGGTGGTCAGCGGCCCGAGCGTGTAGAACGGCGCCTCGGAGCACTCGGCGAGCTCCTTCCTCATGTTCTCCTCGATCAGCTGCATCGGCACGTGGCCGGGGCCCTCGATCATCACCTGGCAATCGTGGGCCCAGGCCTTCTGGGTCAGCTCGCCGAGCGTCTTCAACTCGCCGAACTGGGCCGCGTCGTTGGCGTCCGCGGCGCAACCGGGACGCAGCCCGTCACCCAGCGAGAACGAAACGTCGTAGGCCTTCATCACCTCGCAGATCTCGTCGAAGCGGGTGTAGAGGAAGTTCTCCTTGTGGTGGGCGAGGCACCACTTGGCCATGATCGAACCGCCGCGCGAGACGATGCCGGTGACGCGCTGGGCGGTCAGCGGCACGTAACGCAGCAGCACGCCGGCGTGGATGGTGAAGTAATCGACGCCCTGCTCGGCCTGCTCGATCAGCGTGTCGCGGTACAGCTCCCAGGTCAGGTCCTCGGCCTTGCCGCCGACCTTCTCCAGCGCCTGGTAGATCGGCACGGTGCCGATCGGCACCGGCGAGTTGCGCACGATCCACTCGCGGGTCTCGTGGATGTGCTTACCGGTCGAGAGGTCCATCACCGTGTCGCCGCCCCAGCGGATCGACCACACCAGCTTCTCGACCTCCTCCGCGATCCCCGAGCTCACCGCCGAGTTGCCGATGTTGGCGTTGATCTTGACCCGGAAGTTGCGGCCGATGATCACCGGCTCGAGCTCGGGGTGGTTGATGTTGGCAGGGATAATTGCGCGGCCACGGGCGACCTCAGAGCGGACGAACTCGGGCGTGATGCGCTCGGGCAGCGCGGCGCCGAACGGCTGGCCGGCGTGCTGCTTGAGCAGGCCGTGCTGGGCGTAGGTCTCGCGCAGCTCGTCGAGGCGGGCCGCCTCGCGGATCGCGACGAACTCCATCTCGGGCGTGATGATGCCGCGTCGGGCGTAGTGCATCTGGGTCACGTTGGCGCCGGAGCTCCCCTTTTGGATGGCGCGGCGCGGCGGCAGCAGGCGCGGGAAGCGCACCGCGTCGAGCGCGCCGTCGCCGAGGCGCTCGGCACCGAACGCGCTCGACGGCCCGGTCAGCGGTTCGGTGTCGGCGCGCTCGGCGATCCACGCCGCGCGCAGCGGCGCCAGGCCGGCGGTCAGGTCGATGGTCGCGGCCGGATCGGTGTACGGGCCGCTGGTGTCGTAGAGCGTGATCGAGGGGTTGGCGACCGGGCCGCGCGCGGTCGGGGTCGGCGTCTGCGCCACCTCGCGCATCGGCACCCGCAGGTCGGGGCGCGAGCCCTCGACGAATCGTTTGGTCGAGCCGGTGAACGGTCGGGTGACCTCGGCCGAGAGCGCAGCGGCGCGCGCTTCGAGTTCGGGCGAGATGGCGGACTTGGGAATGGCGTTCATCGAGGTCACCGTGCGGGTCGGTGGCTGCGACGACGGCAGGACGCCAGGCGATGGATGCGCGCCTGGAGCAATCCCTCCGCCGGTGCTAACCGGTTCAGGTTCGAGGGGACTCTCTCAGCCGGACCTTCCGATGGAAGGAACCGGCACCCCCTGCTCCGAGGCGCGCAAGGTACGCCCGCACCGCCATCGAATCAATCGGGCCGGGCCCGTGCGGAGTCACTCGTTGCTCAAGCCCGCCAGCGCACGATATCGGGACTCCTGCCGCAGCTCCGGGAACAGGTACCAGCCGGCCCGCAGGTCCTGCGCGCTCAACGCGCCCGGTTGTCCGGCGAGCGATTCAAGTTCGTCGAGCGCTGCCGCGCGATTACCGCGGGCAGCGAGAATCGCCACCCTCACAAGCGCATCCCGGCGCAGCTCCGCCGTCGACCTCTCGCCCCGTTGGTCCATGCTCTCCCGGCGATCGGCGAGGATAGCCTCGGCCTCCTCGATGCGTCCGACATGAATCAAAGCAGCGGCGGCGCTAAGGCCACCGCTCCGTGGCGCTGGACGCGCGTAGTACCCCGCACGCAGTTCCTCCGCGTCGTGCTTAATGGCGTCAGCCGCGCTCGATTTGTCCTTCGACCCCGCCAATGCGGAACGGATCAAGGAGTCCGGCACCACGATGGTGTGAGGTTCGCCCATGAGCTGGACGCCCCGATGCAATCCCAGCGCATCGTTCGCGGTCTCAATGTCCTCCGCCGCGATCGCGACGTGAATCGCCCACCACGACCACTCGATGCTTTCGCGCACCCGTTCGGGATGCTCAGCGTGGAGCTTCCGCAGCGCCGATGAATCGCCGTCCCATCGCCATAAGAGCTCCGCGCGGCGGTGTTGGAGCTCGATGTCGCGCGGGCTCACGGTCAGGACGCGATCCAGCGCGGCGAGCCCTTCGCGCCAACGCCCGTACAGCGACATGTGCTCGGCGAAAACTTGCGCGCTGGCGGGATCGAATGGCGCCAGGCGCAGCGCCGATCGCATCCACGCCATCGCCTCCTCGTCGCGCCCGGTGCGGCGGGTGACCAACGCTAGGTCTACGTGGATCGCCGGGTCTGCCGGAGCGAGCTCGAGCGCTCGACGGAACTCGAGCTCTGCCGCGGCGAAGTCACGATCGACGAAGTAATGCGCTGCGGCCGCCGCTTGGTGGGCCATCGCGAGGTCTGGCGCGAGCTCGAGCGCACGATCAGCATGGCGCCGAGCGAACTCCATGTTGCTGCGGTTCCCGCTCGCGTAGAAATCCGTGCTGGCGGCCATCGACAGCATCGCGTGCGCTTCGGCGAAGGCTGGATCGTGAGCGATCGCCTGCTCGAAGTAGGCGCGGGCATGCTTGGCCAGTTCGCCAGCCTCACCCGCGGCGCCGTAGAGTTCGCGGCCGCGGAGGTAGGCCTCGTGCGCGCTCGTGTTCTGGGTCGGGACCTGGGTCACAGCCGTCGCTTCACGCTCGGTGAGCTCGTGTCGAAGCGCAACCACGATCCGCTCCGCGATGGCGCGCTGAGCGTCGAACACGCTGACCACGCTCCCCTCGTAGCGTTCGGTCCACAGGTGCGAGTCGCGTCTGGCATCGATGAGCTGGGCCGTGAGCACGAACCGATCGCCTTCCCGGCGCACCGAACCCTCGAGGACATGGGAGATGTCGAGCTCCTTGCCGATCTGCTGCGCGCTCTTGTTCAGGCCTCTGAACGCGAGGACCGAGGTCCTCGAGATCACCCGGACGCCTTGGAGGGCCGCGAGCCGCGTCAGCAGTTCGTCATGCACGCCCTCAGCGAAGTACGCGTCATCCGGTTCCGGGCTCAGGTTCTCGAACGGCATCACCGCGATCCCGGGTTCGCTCGCTGCCACCGATCCGATGGAGCGCCATCCCTGGACCGCCCCGATGCCGAGCAGCGAACCAGCGATCAGCGCGACGAACGTCGAAGGGCCCACCCAAGACCGCGATTCGGGGCCGGACTCCGCTGCGGAAGTCGCCCGAACCCCTTCCGGGGTCAATTCGTAGGCCCACGCCAGAACGAGCGCGATGGGCAGGCCAAGCAGGCACAACACGACGACGAACCGCACCGTCCACTCCGGCAGGAGCAGGTTCGGGAAGGTGTTCACCGCGACCTGGATGACGATCCATGACGCGACCGAGTACCACGCCGCCGCCCGGAACACGTGGCGGCGACGCAACTCGGCGAGGAACGCCTGGATGGCGCCCATTGGAAGCGGCCCCCTATCCCACGACCCGGCGGTCTACTGGCAGCATAGTCGAGCGCGCGCCGCGATACGGCGCCTCGTTCGACAACGCCGGATCAGTCCAGCGCCTTCTCGATCCGATCGGCGAGCGTCTCGACCACCGTGGCCCGCGCCAGGTACTTGCTGTTGGCTGGCACGAGGGTCCAGGGCGCGAACGCGGTCGAGCAGCGGGCGACCATCTCGTCGACCGCCTCCTCGTACTTCGGCCACTTCTCGCGGTTGCGCCAGTCCTCGTCGGTGATCTTGTGCTTCTTGTGCTCGATCAGGCCGCGCTCCTCGAAACGCCGGAGCTGCTCCTCGGGCGAGACGTGGAGCCAGAACTTGGCGAGCACGATGCCGTGGTCGGTGAGCTGGCGCTCGAAGTCGTTGATCTCCTGGTAGGCGCGGCCCCACTCGTCGACGCCGGCGAAGCCCTCGACCCGCTCGACCAGCACGCGGCCGTACCACGAGCGATCGTAGATGGTGACGTAGCCGGCCCGCGGCAGGTGGCGCCAGAAGCGCCACAGGTAGTGCTGGGCCTTCTCCTCGTCGGTCGGCGCGGCGACCGAGATCACGCGGAACAGCCGCGCGTCGAGCGCATGGGTGACGCGACGGATCGCGCCGCCCTTGCCGGCCGCGTCCCAGCCCTCGAACATCGCGACCACCGAGCGCTGCGCCTTGCGCGCCTTCCACACCAGGTCGTTGATGCGGGCCTGGGCCGCGATCAACCGCTCCTCGTACTCCTTCTTGTCGATGGTGGTCGCGAGGTCGACGCGGTCGAGCACGGTGATGCGGCCGCCCGGCTCCTCGACCATCGGCTTGGTCTTGACCTTGACCTTGGGGCCTTGCGCCAGGCGCTCCTCGAGCGCGGCGAGCAGGATGCGCCCCGCCATCAGGTCGCGGTAGCGGCCGTCCTCGGACTCGACGATGTGCCACGGCGCGTTGCCGGTGTCGGTGTGGCGGATCGCGAACTCGGTGACCTTGAGGAACTGGTCGTACATCTGGGAGAACGTCTTCTCCCACGGCGTCAGCTTGCGCCGCTTCTGGCCTTCGGAGATCTTCTTGAGCCGCTTGCGCTGGGCCTTCTTGGAGAGGTGGAACCAGAGCTTGACGATGACCGCGCCGTCGTCGGTCAGCATCCGCTCGAGCTCGTTGATGCGGACCAGCTCGGACTCGAGCTCGCCCTGCTTGATGCGCTTGTAGGCGCGCTCGACCATCGGGTCGGTGTACCAGGACCCGAACAGGATGCCGATCGAGCCGCGCGGCGGCAGCCGGCGCCAGAACCGCCAGTAGCGCGGGCGCTCGCGCTCCTCGTCGGACTCGTCCCAGAACGCGGCGGTCGACAGCCCGCGCGCGTCGAGCCACTCGTGCAGGCGGTTGACCACCTCGCTCTTGCCGGCGGCTTCCACGCCCGACACGATCACGACGGTCTGGAAGCCCGCGTCGCGGATCCGGCGCTGGACGTCGAGCAGCTTGGAGCGCAGCTCGATCTCGGCCTGGACGAACTCTTCCTTGCTGACCTTGTGGCCGACTTCTGCGGTCTCGAACATGGCGCGGTCTCCCAGCGCGTCCCGGATCGGGTGGAGCCGCGCCTTGCTTGTGAAGGAGCCTATCTTTACCCTTTCCTGCCCCGCCTTGCTCCAGGTCAACCCGGCCCACCCGAGGATCCCCATGGACGTCGAACTCGCCCGCAGCAAGATGCTCGGCCAGCAGGTCCGCAGCCAGGAGGTCTTCGACCACCGCGTGCTCGAGGTGCTGGCGGCGATGCCGCGCGAGCGCTTCGTTCCCGAGCGCTTCCGCAACCTCGCCTTCGCCGAGGTCCAGCTGCCGATCGGCCAGGGCGAGACGATGATGGAGCCGCGGATCGAGGGGCGCCTGCTGCAGGCCCTCGCGGTCCGCGCCACCGATCGCGTGCTCGAGGTCGGCACCGGCTCGGGCTTCCTCACCGCCTGCCTCGCGCGGCTCGGCGCGAGCGTGGTGAGCTACGACATCCAGCCCGAGTTCACCGAGCGGGCCCAAGCCCGGCTCGAGGCGCAGGGGGTGCGCAACGCGACCCTGCGCTGCCAGGACCTCGGGCGCCTGCCAGCGGAGTTCGGCCGGTTCGAGGCGATCGCGGTCACCGGCGCGCTGCCGATGCTGGAGCCCTCGTTCCAACGCCACCTCGCGGTGGGCGGCCGCCTGTTCGTGGTGGTCGGCTCGGCGCCGGCGATGGAGGCCCTCCTGATCACCCGGGTCGGCGAGGACGCCTTCACCCGCCAGAGCCTGTTCGAGACCGAGCTCGCCCCGCTACGCAACCTTCCGACCGCTTCGCGCTTCCAACTATGAGCATGCGTGAACTGCCCGCGACCGAATGCCAGGCCCTGCTGGGGTCAGGTGACCCCCCCCAATTCCTGGACGTCCGGGAGCCCTGGGAGGTCGAGACCGCCGCGGTCAGCGGGGCGCTCAACATCCCGATGGGACAGGTCCCGACCCGTCTGGGCGAGCTCGACAAGGCCCGCCCGATCATCGTCATGTGCCACCACGGTCGGCGCAGCGCCCAGGTCGGGATGCTGCTGGAACGAAACGGCTTCGCCGAGGTCATCAACCTCACGGGTGGCATCGCAGCCTGGTCCGACGACGTCGACCCGAGCGTGCCCCAGTACTGAACCGGTGCCCCGGATGGGGGGTTGCCGGTCGATGATATAGTGTTATACTTCACTACAACACCTCCCCAACGGACGACTCCCGGACCAAGGACGCAGCCATGGAACCCCTCGTGAACACCCTCTCCAACGCCAAGCGACGCCTGTTCGTCGCGCTCACCGCCGCCGCGCTCGCCACCAGCGCCGGCGCCGCTGACTTCGCCGAGGTCTACAAGCTCGCGCAGGAGTCCGACCCGATCCTCAAGGAAGCCGAGGCCAACTACCTGGCCGCGCGCGAAGCCAAGCCGCAGGCCTGGGCGGCCTACCTGCCGCAGATCACCGGTTCCTACGGCGACTCGACCTCCGATGACGCCGGCACCTCGTCGCGCTTCTCGGGCGGCTCGTTCATCAACACGCTCGACGACACCTCGACCGACCAGAAGGTCACCACGCTCGAGCTGCGGCAGACCATCTTCAACTGGTCGAAGTTCAAGGACATCCGCTCCGCGGGCGCGACCGCGGCCCAGGCCGAGAGCGAGTTCCGCTACGCCCAGCAGCAGTTCATCGTCCGCGTCGCCGAGCGCTACTTCGGCCAGCTCGCCGCCGAGGACACGCTCGAGGCCAACCGCGCCAACCGCGAGGCGATCGCGCGCCAGCTCGAGCAGGCCAAGAAGCGCTTCGAGGTCGGCCTGATCGCCGTCACCGACGTGCAGGAATCGCAGGCCGCCTTCGACCAGGCGACCGCCGACGAGATCGCCGCCGAGCGCGCGCTGGCCAGCGCCCGCGAGGTGCTGCGCGAGTCGACCGGCGTGTTCATCGAACAGCTGATCCGGCCCGGCGACGAGATGCCGCTGATCACCCCGGAGCCGGCATCGCCCGACGACTGGGTCAAGCTCGCCAACGACCAGAACAACGCGCTGATCGCCAGCCGCTTCGCCTCGGAATCGGCGGCCCACGCGCTCGGCGCGGCTTGGGGCTCGCACTTCCCGACCCTCGACCTGGTCGCCGACCGGACCAAATTCGAGCAGGAGACCACCGGCACCTTCGACGCCGGCGGCGGTCCGACCCCGATCAACTCGTTGACCGACACCGAGGGCGACACCGTCGCGCTGCGGCTGTCGGTGCCGATCTTCGCCGGTGGCGGGACCCACTCCGGCGTGCGCCAGGCGCGCTACCGGTCGCAGGCCGCCGACCAGCGCCTCGAGCGCATCACCCGCGAGACCCAGCGCCAAGCGCGCGACGCGCTGCTCGGCGTGACCTCGGAGATCGCGCGGGTCAAGGCGCTCAAGCAGAGCGTCGCCTCGTCGACCACCGCCCTGCGCGCGACCGAAGCCGGCTTCGACGTCGGCACCCGCACCACGGTCGACGTGCTGAACAGCCGGCGCACGCTGCTCCAGGCCCACGTCAACTACCGCCGCTCGAAGTACGACTACTTGCTCAACACGCTGCGGCTCAAGCAGGCCGCCGGAATGCTGGCCGACCCGGACGTCACGCTGGTCAACGGCTGGATGATCTCGTCGCCCAGCGCCCCGGCGCTGCCGGTGCAGGGCGAGCCCAAGACCCAACGCTGAGGGGGCCCAGCGCTGAGCGACGCTCAGCGCTGACGACGAGAGACGCCGCCGCCGGGCGGCGTCTCCTTTTGCGCGACCGGTTCTTCCGGGATCGGTTCAGCGCGCCGCGAGCGACAGCACGATCGCGAGGCAGGCCTCGAGCGCGCCCTTGTTGGCGTGCACCGCGCCGCGGGCGCGGCCGCCCATCGTCGCGCGCGAACCAGGATCGGCGAGCAACGCGTCGGCCGCCGCCGCGAGCTCGTCCGCACCGCGCACCAACCGCAGGCCGCCGGCATCGAGCAGACGCTCGGCGACGTCGGGCGCGTTGTCCTGGTGCGGGCCGGCCAGCACCGGCAGCCCGAGCGCGGCCGGTTCCAGCAGGTTGTGGCCGCCGAACGGCAGCAGGCTGCCGCCGACGAACGCGACGTCGGCCGCGGCGTAGAACGGCATCAGCTCGCCGAGCCCGTCGACCACCAGCACCTCGGCGGCGCCGAGCGGCGCGCCGCTCGAACGGCGGACGCAGGTCATGCCCGCGGCGGCGACCGCGGCGACCACCGCGTCGGCGCGCTCGGGATGGCGCGGCGCCAGCACCAAGGCCAGCGTCGGGTGGCGACCGCGCAGGACCGCGAACGCCTGCAGCAGCAGCGCCTCCTCGCCGTCGCGGGTGCTACCGGCGCAGAGCACCGGCCGGCCGCCGAGCAGATCGCGCTTGAGCTCGACGCCGCGCTCGAGCAACGACGGGTCGGTGATCAGGTCCCACTTCACGTTGCCGACGATGCGGGTCCGCGCGCCCGGCGCGCCGAGCGTGCGGAAGCGCAAGGCGTCGGCGCCGCTCTGGACCCCGACCGCGACCGCCGGCGCCAGCGCGGCCTCGAACACCGGTTGGAACAGGTCGAGCCGCTTGGCCGCGCGCTCGGTGAGCCGAGCGCTGACCAGCGCGAACGGGACCTCGGCCCGGGCGCAGGCCTCGAGCAGGTTGGGCCATAGCTCGGTCTCGATCACGCACAACGCGCGCGGCGCGAGCGCCGCGACGAAGCGTCGCGCGCACCACGGCAGGTCGAGCGGGACCGCGCCGACCGTGGCGCGGTCGCCGAGCGCCTCGCGCGCCCGGCGCGCGCCGGTGGCGGTGAAGGTGGTGACGTGGACCGGCAGTCCGGGGCTGCGCGCGTCGAGCGCGCGCAGGATCGGCAGCAGCGCGTTGACCTCGCCGACCGAGGCGGCATGGAACCACAGCGGACGATCGCCGCGCGGCGCGATCGAGCCCAGCCGCTCGCGCGTCGCGTCGCCGGCGCCGGTCTGGCGCCAGGCGCGCCAGGCGAGCCACAGCAGGGCGACCGGGGTCAGCACGACCAGCGCCGTGGTCCAGACCAGGCGCAGCAGCCGGAGCTCAGCGGCGCTTGATGGCATCTATGATCGAGGTGGTCGAAGCGCCGGGCACGAAGCGCAGCACCTCGACCCGGCCGCCGTTGCGGGTGACGCAGCCATGGCCGGCGATCTGCTCGGGCTTGTAGTCGCCGCCCTTGACCAGCACGTCGGGCGACACCTTGCAGATCAGCCGCTCGGGCGTGTCCTCGCCGAACGGCACCACCCAGTCGACGCACTCGAGCGCGGCGAGCAGCTGCATCCGCTCGGCCAAGGGCACGATCGGGCGCGCCGCGCCCTTGAGCCGCTTGACCGAGGCGTCGTCGTTGACCGCGACCACCAGCCGGTCGCCGAGGCGCTTGGCCTCCTGCAGGTAGGCGACGTGGCCGGCGTGGAGGATGTCGAAGCAGCCGTTGGTCATCACGATCCGCTCGCGCTGGCCGCGGGCGTGCTCGACCGCGTCCATCAGCGCCGCCTCGTCGAGCACCGCGTGAGCGCCCTCGGCCTGGCGCCGCGCCTCGAGCCGTAGTTCGGCCGGCGCGACGCTCGCCGCACCGAGCTTGCCGACCACGATGCCGGCGGCGAGGTTGGCGAGCCGCATCGCATCGCGCATCGGCTGGCCAGCGGCGAGCGCGGCGGCGAACACCGCGATCACGGTGTCGCCGGCGCCGGTGACGTCGAACACCTCGCGGGCCTGGGCCGGCAGGTGCTCGGGCGCGGCGTCGCGCACGACCAGCGTCATGCCCTTCTCGCCGCGGGTCACCAGCAGGGCCTCGAGCCCGAGCTCGGCGCGCAGCTTCTCGCCCTTGGCCACCAGCGTCGCGTCGTCGCGCGCCGGACCGACGATCAGCTCGAACTCGGCGAGGTTGGGCGTGACCACGGTCGCACCGCGGTAGGGAGCGAAGTCGCGGCCCTTGGGATCGACCAGCACCGGCTTGCCGGCGGCGCGGGCCGCGGCGATCAGGGCCGGCGCGTCGCGCAGCGTGCCCTTGGCGTAGTCGGACAGCACCACCACACCGGCGCGGCGCAGCTCGGCGGCGAAGCGTTCGCCGAGCGCGGCGACGCTGCCCGGCGCGGCGCTGGCGAGGTCGCGCTCGAAGTCGAGGCGGATCAGCTGCTGGCGCCGGCTGATGATGCGGAGCTTGACGATGGTGGCGAGCGCGGGGTCGCGGACGAAGGCGCAGTCGACGCCGGCATCGCGCAGCGCCCGCTCGAGCCGGTCCGCGTCGCCGTCGTCGCCGGTGACGCCGAGCACGCAGGCCGCGGCGCCGAGCGCGACGACGTTGGCGGCGACGTTGCCGGCGCCACCCGGGCGCTCGGCGTCGTCGCGGACCTGGACCACCGGCACCGGCGCCTCGGGCGAGATCCGCGCGGTGTCGCCGTACCAGTAGCGGTCGAGCATCAGGTCGCCGACCACCAGCACGCGGCTGCCTGAGAACACCGGGATCCGAACGCTCATCGACGCTCCTGATGCACGGCCGCGTGGCGCGCGCGATGTTAGCATGCGGGTCGCGATGAGCCGCCGACGACGCCGACCGCGCACCAAGCGCCCGCCCTACCATCCGCTGCACTGGCCGCTGTGGCTGGTGCTCGGCCTCCTGCGGCTCGCCGCGTTCCTCCCCTACCGCGCCCACCTCGCGCTCGGCCGCGGCTTGGGCTGGCTGATGCGACGCGTCGCCTCGCGCCGGATCCGCATCGCGACCTGGAACGTCCAGCGCTGCTTCCCGGAGCTCGACGCCTCGGCGCACTCGCGGATGATCGACCAGCACTTCGAGTCGCTCGGCATCATGACCTTCGAGACGGTGCTGGCCTGGTGGGCGTCCGACGCCCGGCTCGCGCCGCTCGCCCGGTTCGAGGGCTGGGAGAACGTCGAGCGCGCGCTGGCCGGCGGCAAGGGCGTGATCCTGCTCTCGGCTCACTTCTGTCCGCTCGAGATCGGCGGCCGCCTGTTCCGCACGCGCCACGCGATGCATCCGATGTACAAGCCGAACCGCAACGTGGTGATCGAGCACGTGATGCGGACGCGCCGGCTCGAGTTCTTCCAGACCCTGATCCCGATGGACGACGTGCGCCAGCTGCTGCGTTCGCTCAAGGCCAACTTCCCGGTCTGGTACGCGCCCGACCAGGGCTTCCTCGGCAAGGGCATGCTGATGGTGCCGTTCTTCGGCATCGACGCGCCGACCAACACCGCGACCTCGCGGCTGGCCCGGATGAGCGGCGCGCCGGTGGTGCCCTACTTCACCCATCGGCTGCCCGACGGCCAGGGCTACGCGCAGAAGTTCCTGCCTGCGCTCGAGCGTTTCCCGACCGACGACCTCGCCGCCGACGCGCTGCGCATCAACCGCCTGATCGAGGACGAGGTGAGGCTGCACCCCGCCGAGTACCTGTGGGCGCACAACCGGTTCAAGTGGGCTCGCGATGGCTCGGACCGTCGTTGCCAACGCAGCGCGGCGCCGGCCGCCGCCGCGGGTGCCGCGGTCGCCGGCGCGGCCGACGAGGATCAGGGCGAGGAGTAGCCTTCGCGCAGCGCGCGCCAGGCCTCGGCGCGACGGGACTCGTCCCATGCGGTCGCGACCTTGTCCAAGGACCGCGCCAGTCGCTCCATGTTCGCCGCGCACCACGCGCCGCGCGCGGCGCGGCGGACGCCGCGGTCGAGGTCGATGACCCAGCACAGCCCCTCGTCGGCGACCAACAGGTTGTGCACGTTGAGGTCGGCGTGGTCGAGGCCGGCGGCGTGGCATCGCGCGACGGCCGCGCCGGCGGCGCGCCAGAGCGCGGGGTCGGGCGCACCGTCGGCCACCCGCGCCGCGAGCGAGCGGGCCGCGACCCGTTCGGTGATCAAGGCGCCGCGGTAGACCAGGCCGGCGCGCTCGACCAGCGCCGCGACCGGACGCACCACCGGCAGGCCGGCGTCGTGGGCCCAGGCCAGCAGGCGCCACTCGGCGACCGGTCGCGACCGCGACTCACCGAGCCAGAGGTAGCTCTCCGCGATGAACCGACCGACCGCGCCGCCGCGCCGGTAACGGCGCAGCACCCAGGGCGACGGGCCGTCGACGAACCAGCTCGCGCCGCGGCCGCCGTCGGTCGCGCGCGAGCGGCCGGCAGCCGCCCAATGCGCGGGATCGAACCAGCGCGCCTCGAACTGGTCGGCATGGCGAGCGTCGTATAGCATCGCGCCCGTCGCCGTACGCACCCACCGTTCTCGGATCACCCGATGCCCCCGCTGCTCGACCTGATCGAGAAGGATCCGCCCGAGAGCCTCTGCGTGCTGCGGCTCTCGGCGGTCGGCGACGCCTGCCATGCGCTGGCCGCGGTGCGCGCCCTGCAAGGGCGATTCCCCACCACGCGCATCAGCTGGATCGTCGGACGCCTCGAGCACACGCTGGTCGGCGACGTGCCGGGCATCGAGTTCATCATCTACGACAAGCGCGGCGGCATCAAGGCGTGGCGCGCGTTGCGCGCCTCGCTCGCCGGTCGCCGCTTCGACGTGCTGCTGCACATGCAGGCCGCGCTGCGCGCCTCGCTGGTCTCGCTCGCGGTGCCGGCACGACGCCGGCTCGGCTTCGACCGCGCGCGCGCCCGGGACTTCCAGTGGCTGTTCACCGACGCTGTGATCGCGGCACAGCCGCGCGCCCACGCGCTCGAGGCGCAGCTCGGCTTCGCCCATGCGCTCGGCGCGCCCGACGCGCCGCCGCGATGGGACCTGCCGATCCCCGACGCCGCCCGCGCCTTCGCCCACGCCCAGGCGCCGGCCGGACCGTACCTGGTGATCTCGCCGTGCTCGAGCCAGCGCGCGCGCAACTTCCGCAACTGGCGCGCCGAGCGCTACGCCGCGGTGGTCGACCACGCAGCGGCGCGCGGCCTCGCCACCGTGCTCACCGGCGGCCCGACCGCGCTCGAGCGCGACTACGCCCAGGCGATCGCCGCCGCGGCGCGCGCGCCGGTGGTCGACCTGATCGGCCGCACCGATCTCAAGCAACTGCTCGCGCTGCTCGACGGCGCGCGGGCGGTGGTCTGTCCCGACTCCGGCCCGGCCCACATGGCGGATGCGGTCGGCACGCCGGTGATCGGCCTCTACGCGACCTCCAACCCCGACCGCACCGGCCCCTACCGCTCGCGCCAGTGGTGCGTCGACCGCTACCCCGACGCGCTGCGACGCTTCGCGGGCCGCGCGGTCGACCAGGTGCCGTGGGGCGCGCGGGTCAGGCATGCTGATGCGATGGACCTCATCGGCGTCGCCGACGTGACCGCCAAGCTCGACGCGTTGCTCGCGACGGCGTCCGCGCGATGAGCGCTCCGGCCAAGCTGATGATCGGGCTCGGCACCGGTCGCAGCGGGACCCACTCGCTCGCGGCGCTGATCGAGCTGCAGCCAGGTGCGATCGCGACCCACGAGCGCCACGGCGCGGCGGTCGCCTGGTCCGGCGGCGAGGCCGAGGTCGACCGGGTGCTCGACGAGCTCGCCGCCGAGCTGGCGCGGGGCGCCACCCTGGTCGGCGAGATCGGCCTCTACTACCTGCCCTACGTGGCGCGGATCCGCGCCCGTTTCCCGACCGCGCGCTTCGTCGTGCTCCAGCGCGATCGTGCCAGGACCGTCGAGTCGTTCATGGAGAAGACCGCCGACAAGTCGAACCACTGGGCGCCGACGCCGGCGTTCGCCCGCCACGCCCGCTGGGACCACTGCTTCCCGACCTACGAGGCGACGCTGCCCAAGCGCGAGGCGATCGGCCGCTACTGGGACGAGTACTACGCGACCACCGCCGCGCTCGAGCGCGCCGAGCCGCAGGCCTTCCTCACCGTGCGCACCGAGGAGCTCGGGCTGGTCGCGACCCAGCGGCGGATCCTCGGTTTCCTCGGCGTGCCGGTCGAACTGCAGGTGGTCAGCGAAGGTCTCGCCACCAACCGCGCCGAGGACGTCACCCCGAGCCTCGGCAAGCGCCTGCGTCGCTGGTGGCGCGGACGCTTCGGCGCCGGGGGCGGCGAAGGCTACTGAGCTTCAGCGAGCGGTGCCGCGCGCCAGTTCGCGCAGGAACGCGTACTTGTCGTGGGTGTAGCGGGCGTAGCGTGCCGCCATCCGCAAGCCGCGCCAGCCGTCGAGCAGGCCCAAGCGCAGCAAGTACAGCAGCAGGAACGAGGCCGCGCCGCGGGCCCAGGCCCCGAGCGCGGTCGCCCGCCGACCATGGGCGAAGCGCGCGCGCGCCGAGAGCCAGGCGTACTCGTCGAACTTGCGCTCCATGTGCCCTTCGTCGCGGAAGGTGAAGTGGTAGACCGGCGCCTCGAGCGTCGCGACCTTCCCCGCCACCACCGCTGATTCGTGCACCGCGGCGCCGTCGAAGCGCGCCGCGCTGCGCCGGAACAGCCGCGTGTGGTAACGGCCGTCGGCGCCGAAGTCGATCGGCCCACCGAACACGATCGAGACCCAGTGGGCCTTGTAGCCATCGTGGCCAGTGCGCGCAGCGAGCCAGGCATCGACTTCGCGCTTGAAGGCATCGCTCGGGACCTCGTCGGCATCGAGCGAGAGCACCCATTCGCTGCGGCAGCGCTCGAGCGCGCGCTGCTTCTGCACGCCGTAGCCGGGCCAGTCGGTGACCGTGACCTGGTCGGTGTAGCGGCGGGCGAGCTCGACCGTGCCGTCGATGCTGCCCGAATCGAGCACCACGATCTCGTCGGCCCAGCCGGCAACCGACCCGAGCAGGCGGCCGATGCGATCGGCCTCGTCCTTGCAGATCACCGCCACCGAGAGCGTGGTGCCGCGCGCCGGCGCGGGACCGGCCAGCCAGCGCCGGCGGGAAGCCGAGATCGCGAGCCAACCGCCGGCGGCGCAGGCGACGACCAGCGTCTGGCCCGCGAGCGTCGTCACCCCACCGACGAACGAGGGGGCGAGGTAGGCGCCGAACGCGAGCGGGATCGCAGCCCAGGCCGTCCAACGCACGAGCGGGTCGGGGTGCTCGTAGTGGCGCTCGACCCGCACCATCAACGCCAGCATCGCCAGCAGGCTCAGGACCTGGAGCAGGTAGCGGCTGGTGGTGCTGGCGGAGGAACGGTCGAACAGCGCGGCGGCGGCGAACGCGACCAGCACGGCGACGATGAGCTTGGAGTGGCGGTCGAGCCGGCCGGCCGCGACCTCGGGGATGGGCGACCCGCCCATCGGGCCTCAGCCCTTCTTCTTGGACGAGTTCTCGGACGACAGCTCGAAGTCGGTGCCGCAGTAGGGGCAGCGGGCCTGGCCGGTGGCCTCGATCGGGATGAACACGCGCGGGTGCGAGTTCCACAGGCTCATCGACGGCAGCGGGCAGTGCAGCGGCAACTGGGCCCGGGTCACGACCACCTTGCGCGCCGAGTTCGGGGTCTGGTCGCCGTGGAGGTCCTTGGTCTTGAGCGCGCTCATGTCGTCTCCCCTGGGGTGCGGCGCGGATTATAAGCCGGCGAACTCCTCGTCCCACAGCCGGCGCACCAGCGTGCGTTCGGCGTCGAGGTCGTCGACACCGGCCAGCGCCGGGTCGCCCTGCAGCGACGCCGCGTGCACCCGGCCGCGCAGCGCGCGGTAGGCGTCGGCGAGCCCCTCGGCGGTCGCCGCCGGCATCAGGTCCTCGCGCGACAGGCCTTCGAGGAAGCGGATCACATCGGGCCAGTCGAGCAGCGCCGGATGGGTCGCGGCGTGCGCCAGCACCCGGTGCATCACCAGGAACTCGAGGTCGGTGATCCCGCCCGGGTCTGACTTGAGGTCGAAGCCCGCCCCGTCGTCGGCGGCGATGACCCGCGGGATCTCGCGGCGCATCCGCTCGCGCATCGCCACCACGTCAGCCTTGAGCTTGGTGCGGTCGCGCGGTTGCGCCAGCACCGCGCGGCGCAGCGCCGCGAACCGCTCGCGCAGCACCGGGTCGCCGGCCACCGCGCGCGCGCGCAGCAGCGCCTGGTGCTCCCAGGTCCAGGCCTCCTCGCGCTGGTAGCGCTCGAACGCCGCGAGCGAGGACACCAGCGAGCCCTTCATGCCCTCGGGCCGCAACCGGGTGTCGACCTCGTAGAGGATCCCCGAGGCGGTCGGGGTGGTGAGCAGGTGGATGATGCGTTGGCCGAGGCGCATGCAGAACGCCTGGCCGTCGACCGGGCGCGGGCCGTCGCTCTGGGCGTCGACCGCGTCGTGCAGGAACACCAGGTCGAGGTCGGAGCCGTAGCCGAGCTCCCAGCCGCCGAGCTTGCCGTAGGCGACCACCGCGAACGGCGCGCGGCTGCCGTCGGGGCGGCGCGGCACGCCGTGCCGCGCGACCGCGTTGCGCCAGGCCATCTCGAGCACGGCGCGCACCGCGCACTCGGCGATCTCGGTCAGGTGGTCGGAGACCTTCATCAGCGGCAGCGCGCCGCCGACATCGGCGGCGGCGATCCGCAGCGTCGCGGCCTGCTTCCACTCGCGCAGCGCGTCGAGCTCGGCCTCTTCGTCGGGTACGCCGTCGACCGTCTCGACCAGGGCCTGGGCCTCGGCGAGCGCCGCGGCATGGTCGGCGATCCGCGGCGGTTCGGCGAACAGCCGCGGATCGATCAGCTCGTCGAGCAGCACCGGTTGCCGCGCGACCATCTCGGCGATCCAGCCGCTGGCGGCGCACAACCGGGTCAGCTGGCTCAGCGCCGCCGGCATCTCCGCCAACAGCGCGAGGTAGGTGGTGCGGCGGGCCAGCGACTCGACCACGTCGACCAGTCGGCCGAGCGTGGCGAGCGGGCGCGGCCAGCGCGAGGCGGCGGTCAGCAGCGTCGGCGCGAGCTCGGCCAGGCGCCGTCGGCCCTGTTCGGCGGCGGCGCGCGCCGCCGGGCCATCGCGCAGCCGCGCGAGCTGGACCAACGCCGCGGCGGGGTCCTCGTAGCCGAGGTCAGCGACCTTGGCGGCCAGCGCGGGATCGGCCGCCTCGCCGCTCGGCGCCGCCAGCACCTGGTCGAGGCCGGCGGCGCGAGCCGCGGCCTCGCGGCCCCGGCGCGGACCGACCACGGTCTCCTCGAATGCGCCCTGCACGCGGCCGCGATGCAGGTCGAGCTCGACGCAGAACGCGACCCAACCGTCGAAGCCCATGCTCCAGGCCAGCCGCGCCTGCGCCAGCGCATCGTCCGGCAGCTGATGGGTCTGCAGCTCGGCCCATTGCTGGATCCGGTTCTCGACCCGGCGCAGGAAGCGGTAGGCCTCGAGCAGGCCGGCCGCGCCGTCCTTGGGCAACGAGCCCTGCTCGCCGAGCAGCGTCAGCACCCGCTCGATGCCGCGCTCCTGCAGGCGCCGGTCGCGGCCACCGCGGATGAGCTGGAAGCACTGGCCGATGAACTCGACCTCGCGGATGCCGCCACGGCCGAGCTTGATGTCCTGCTCCATGCCGCGCCGCGCGACCTCGCCGGCGATGCGACCCTTCATGTCGCGCAAGGAATCGAACACGCCGTAGTCGAGGTAGCGGCGGAACACGAACGGCCGCAGCGCCTTGATCAGGCGCTCGCCGCCGGCGAGGTCGCCGGCCACCGCGCGGGCCTTGATCAGCGCGTAGCGCTCCCACTCGCGGCCGTGCACTTGGTAATAGGTCTCGACCGCGCCGACGCTCATCACCAGCGGACCGGACTCGCCGAACGGCCGCAGCCGCATGTCGACCCGCTCGACGAAGCCATCGGGCGTGACCTCGTCGATGGCGCGGATCAGGCGTTGGCCCAGGCGCAGGAAATACTCCTCGGCGCCCAGCGCGCGCTCGCCGTCGGACTCGCCCTCGGCAGCGAAGGCGAAGATCAGGTCGACGTCGGAGGAGAAGTTGAGCTCGTGGGCGCCGAGCTTGCCCATCCCCAGCACGATCAGGTCGGCGGGGCGGCCGTCGACGCCGGCCAGCACGCCGAAGCGCTCGCGATGCCACTGGTTGATGCGGGTGAGCGCGGCGTCGAGCGCGGCGCTGGCGAGGTCGCTGCGGTCGGCGAGCGTCTCCTCGAGCGTCGCCCAACCGGCGAGGTCGCGCCAGGCGATGCGCACCATCTCGCGGTTGCGGGCGCGGCGCAGCGCGCGGGCGAGCTCGACGTCGTCGGCGGCGGATACCACCGCGTCGCGCAGCCGCGCCGCCAGCAGCCCCGGCACGTAGGAGAGCATCAGCTCGCCCGAGCCGACGATGTCGCGCACCAGCTCGGGGTCGCGCTCGCACTGGCGGGCGACGAACTCGGACGCCAGCCACACCCGCGGCAGCGAGCGGGCGACCTCCTGGTCGAGCCGCGGATCGTCGAGCACGGACAGCAGCGCCTCGACCCGTTCGCGCGCATCGGCGAGCGCGGGATGGAGGGCCTCGGGGAGCCGGATGGTGCGGTCGGGAGAGCTCATCGGTGGCCCGCGGCCTCGACGGCGCGGGTCGCCACTCTAGCAAGCGCGACGCCCTGCTAGAGTCGCGGCGTCATGGCCGACAACCCCTGGAACAAGGCGCGCATCCCCGACGCCGTGGCGGCCGGCGGCGACCGCGCCCCGACGCTCGACCTCACCGCCGCCCGTGCCGGCGGCGGCGACCAGTTCGAAAACCGCCTGCGCAAGGACCTCGCCCATCTGCGCAAGTGGGCGGCGCGCGAGGGCATCACCAGCTGGCGGGTCTACGACGCCGACCTGCCCGAGTACGCGGTGGCGGTCGACCTCTACGAATCGCGCTGGGCGGTGGTGCAGGAGTACGCACCGCCCGGGTCGATCGACGCGGCCAAGGCCGCGCGCCGGCTCGCGGCGGTGATGGCGCTCGTGCCCGAGGTGCTCGGGCTCGCCGCCAGCGACGTGTTCCTCAAGGTCCGCGAGCGCGGCAAGGGCGGCGAGAAGTACGGCCGCATCGCCGAGCTGGGCGCGCGCCACGAGGTCCGCGAGGGCGCCGCGCGGCTGTTGGTGAACTTCACCGACTACCTCGACACCGGCCTGTTCCTCGACCACCGTCCGGCCCGCTTCTGGCTCCAGGAGAACGGTCGTCTGCCGTCAGGAGGCGGCGCGCGGTTCCTCAACCTGTTCGCCTACACCGGTGCGGCCACCGTCCATGCCGCACTCGGCGGCGCGGCCAGCACCACCACGGTCGACCTCTCGCGCACCTACCTCGACTGGGCGGCGGCCAACCTGCGCGCCAACGGCTTCGAGATCGGACCCGACCATCGCCTGAAGCAGGCCGACTGCCTCACCTGGCTGCGCGAGGACGCCGGCCCCTACGACCTCATCTTCATGGACCCGCCGGTGTTCTCGAACAGCAAGCGGATGGACGGCGTGCTCGACGTCCAGCGCGACCACGCCTGGATGATCGCGGAGTGCATGCGGTTGCTGGCGCCGGACGGCACGCTGCTGTTCTCCAACAACCTGCGCGGCTTCGTGCTCGACCCGATGCTGGCCGAGCGCTACGCGGTCCGCGACTGGACCAAGGCTTCGATCCCGCCCGACTTCGCCCGCAACCCCCGCATCCACCAGGCGTTCTTCATCCGCCACAGGAGCTGACCATGTCGGCCTACCACGCCACCGCCATCACCTTCGCCCGCACCGGCATCACCTTCGGTTCGGCGCTCGCCATCGCGATCTCGTGGTCGCAGAACCAGTCGATCCTGTGGGCGATCCTCCACGGGCTGTTCTCATGGCTGTACGTCATCTACTACGCGATCATCAGGTAGTCGCCGGTTGGACGCCGGCGCGTCGCGGTTGACGCTCGCCACGCGGCATGCCAAGAATCGACCCATGACCGGCTTCGCCCATCACCCGATGCTCAAGCGCAAACCCGCGATGCGGGCGCGCCTGCGCGCGTCCGATGGAACGCACCGGCTCTTGTCATCCAGAGCCGCTAGCCTCACCGGCTAGGAGCACGCGAACCATCGGACCCGCAGCGGCGCAGCCGGTGCGGGTCCACGCGGCCCGGCCCTGCGCCCCGGGTCCTCACCCAGAGGACCGATCGTGACCCCGCCTCCCTCCCTCCCGCTCATCGTCATCAAGCTCGGCGGCACCAGCGTCGCCGACGCGACCAACTGGACGCGCCTCGCCGACGCCGTGCGCCCCCGCCTCGCCGCCGGCGAGCGCGTGCTGATCGTGCAGTCGGCGCTGGCCCGCACCACCGATCGGCTCGACCGTCTGTGCGCGAGCGAGGACGCCGCCGAGCACGGCCGCCTGCTGATGGCGCTCGACGCCGACCACGCCGCCTTGGCCAAGGCGCTCGGCCTCGGCGCCGAGGCGATCGCGGCCGCCAGCGCGCGCATCGCCGAGGCCGGTTCGACCGCCGCCGCCGCGCGCGATGCCGAATCGGACCTCGACCCGGCGCGCCGGGCGCGCGTGCTGGCGCAGGGCGAGCTCGCGGCGAGCGAGCTCGGGGTCCGCGCGTTGCGCCGGTTGCTCGACGCGCCGGTCGACTGGCTCGACGCCCGCGAACTGCTCCACGCCGAGCGACCGCCCAACCAGACCGAGGCCGCCGGCTTCCTCAACGCGGTCTGCAGCAGCGACTTCGACCCGGCGCTCGCCGCGCGCCTGGCTCTGGTCGGACGGGAGGGCGCGCGCTGCGCGCTGACCCAGGGCTTCATCGCCCGCAACGCGCGCGGCGAGACCGTGGTGCTCGGTCGTGGCGGCTCCGACACCGCGGCGGCCTACCTCGCGGCACGCGGCGGCGCCGCCGCGCTCGAGATCTGGACCGACGTCGCCGGCATGTACACCGCCGACCCGCGCTTGGTGCCGGCCGCGCGCCTGCTCAAGCAGCTCGACTACACCGAGGCCCAGGAGGTCGCCAGCACCGGGGGCAAGGTGCTCCACCCGCGCTGCCTCGAACCGCTGCGGCGCCACGGCATCCCGCTCACCCTGCGCTGCAGCGCCGATCCCGGCACCGCCGGCACCCGCATCGACGCCCGCCCCGCCGACGGCGTCGCACGGGTCAAGGCGATCTCGGTGCGCAAGGGTGTGACGCTGGTGTCGATGGACACGGTCGGCATGTGGCAGCAGGTCGGCTTCCTGGCCGAGGCCTTCGCCCGCTTCAAGCAGCACGGCATCTCGGTCGACCTGGTCTCGACCTCGGAGACCTGCGTCACCGCCTCGCTCGACGAACCGGCGACCGGGGTCTCGGCGACGACGCTCGAGCGTCTCTGCCACGACCTCGAACCGATCTGCCGGCCGCGGCTGATCCGCGGCTGCGCCGCGGTCAGCATCGTCGGCCGCGGCATCCGCGCCATCCTCCATCGTCTGGCGCCGGCGCTCGAGCTGTTCGACGACCGCGCCGTCTACCTGGTGAGCCAGGCCGCCAGCGATCTCAACCTGACCTTCGTGCTCGACGAGGCCGACGCCGAGCGCATCGCCGGCGAGCTCCACGCGCTGCTGGTGCCGGCCGGCGACGAGGACGCGGTGTTCGGCGCGCGCTGGGATGCGCACGACGGACGAGCCGCGGCCAAGACGCCCGCGTGGTGGCGGTCGCGTCGCGCCGAGCTGCTGGCGCTGGCCGCGACCGGCACGCCGCGTTACGCCTACTCGGCGGCCGCGGTCCGATCGGCGCGCGCCGAGCTCGACGCGCTGCGGCAGGTCGACCGCGTGCTCTATTCGATGAAGGCCAACCCCAACCCCGAGCTGCTGAAGGTGATGCGCGGCCTCGGCGTCGGCTTCGAATGCGTCTCGCCCGGCGAGGTGGCGCGCTTGCGCGCGCTGTTCCCCGACCTCGCCGCCAGCGAGGTCCTGTTCACGCCCAACTTCGCGCCGCGCGCCGAGTACGAGCAGGCCTTCGCCGACGGCATCCCGACCACGGTCGACAACCTGTGGGCGCTCGAGAGCTGGGCCGACTGCTTCCGCGGCCGTGAGCTGTTCCTGCGCCTCGATCCCGGCCACGGCGCCGGCCACCACCGCCACGTCCGCACCGCGGGGCTCGACAGCAAGTTCGGCATCACGCTCGCCGACGCGCCGCGCGCCGCGGCGCGCGCCGCCGAGCTCGGCGCCACGGTGGTCGGCCTGCACCTGCACCTCGGCAGCGGGATCCGCGACGCCACCGCCTGGCGCGAGGCCGGCGATGCGCTCGCCTCTGTCGCTGGGCTGTTCCCGGCGGCGCGCGTGCTCGACCTCGGCGGCGGGCTCGGCATCCCGACCGAGGACGGTGCGCTCGACTTGGGCGCGCTCGATGCGCACCTCGGCGAGCTCAAGGCGCGCTTGCCGGGCCGCGCGCTGTGGCTCGAGCCCGGCCGCTTCCTGGTCGCCCGCGCCGGCGTGCTGCTCGCGCGCGTCACCCAGACCAAGGGCAAGGGCCATGCCAGGTTCGTCGGCATCGACGCCGGGATGAACACGCTGATCCGACCCGCGCTCTACGGCGCCCACCATCCGATCGTGAACCTGACCCGGCTCGATGAGCCGGCGGTCGAGGTCGCCGACGTGGTCGGGCCAATCTGCGAGACCGGTGACGTGATCGGCCACGCCCGTCGCCTGCCGCGCTGCGAGGAGGGCGACGTGCTGCTGATCGCGGACGCCGGCGCCTACGGCGCGGCGATGAGCTCGCGCTACAACCTGCGCGAGCCTGCAAGCGAGGCGATGCTGGACTGACCCGTCGCGGCCCCGGAAACGAAGAAGCCCGGCTTGCGCCGGGCTTCTCCTTGCTCGTCCTTGAGCGATCGACCGGGGTCGATCAGAAGTCCATGTCACCGCCCATGCCGCCGCCGCCACCACCGTGGCCGTGCGATTCGTCCTTCTTGGGCAGCTCCGAGACCATGCACTCGGTCGTGATCATCAGGCCGGCGACCGACGACGCGTTCTGCAGCGCCGAACGGGTGACCTTGGTCGGGTCGATGATGCCAGCCGCGACCATGTCGACGTACTCGCCGGTCTGCGCGTTGTAGCCCATGTTGCCCTTGGCCTTGGCGACCTCGGCCAGCACCACGTCGGCCGGCTCGCCGGCGTTGCCGACGATCTGGCGCAGCGGCTCTTCCATGGCGCGGATCGCGATCGCGATGCCCGCATCCTGGTCGGCGTTGGCGCCCTTGAGCTTGGCTATAGCCTGCTGGGCGCGGATGAGCGCGACGCCGCCGCCGGCGACGATGCCCTCTTCCACCGCAGCGCGGGTCGCGTGCAGCGCGTCCTCGACGCGGGCCTTCTTCTCCTTCATCTCGACCTCGGTCGAGGCGCCGACCTTGATCACGGCCACGCCGCCGGAGAGCTTGGCGACGCGCTCCTGCAGCTTCTCCTTGTCGTAGTCCGAGGAGGTGTCCTCGATCTGCGAGCGGATCGACTCGATGCGGGCCTTGATGTCGACCGACTTGCCGGCGCCGTCGATGATCGTGGTGTTGTCCTTGTCGACCACCACCTTCTTGGCGTTGCCCAGGTCGGTGACCGACGCCTTCTCGAGCGTCAGGCCCACTTCCTCGGCGATCACGGTGCCGCCGGTCAGGATCGCGATGTCCTGCAGCATGGCCTTGCGACGGTCGCCGAAGCCCGGCGCCTTGACCGCGCAGACCTTGACGATGCCGCGCAGGTTGTTGACCACCAGGGTCGCCAGGGCCTCGCCCTCGACGTCCTCGGCGATCACCAGCAGCGCGCGGCCCGACTTGGCCACGCCCTCGAGCACCGGCAGCATCTCGCGGATGTTGCTGATCTTTTTGTCGCAGAGCAGGACCAGCGGGTTGTCGAGCTCGGCGCTCATGTTGCCCTGGTTGTTGATGAAGTACGGCGAGAGGTAGCCGCGGTCGAACTGCATGCCCTCGACCACGTCGAGCTCGTCGTTGAGGCCCTGGCCTTCCTCGACGGTGATGACGCCTTCCTTGCCGACCTTGGCCATCGCCTCGGCGATCTTCTTGCCGATCGTCTCGTCGCCGTTGGCGGAGACGGTGCCGACCTGGGCGATCGCGTTGCTGTCGGAGCACGGCTTGGAGAGCTTCTTGAGCTCCTCGGTCGCCGCGATCACGGCCTTGTCGATGCCGCGCTTGAGGTCCATCGGGTTCATGCCGGCGGCGACGGCCTTGAGGCCCTCGCGCAGGATGGCCTGGGCCAGCACGGTGGCGGTGGTGGTGCCATCACCGGCGGCGTCGGAGGTCTGCGAAGCGACCTCCTTGACCATCTGGGCGCCCATGTTCTCGAACTTGTCCTTGAGCTCGATCTCCTTCGCCACGCTCACGCCGTCCTTGGTGACGGTGGGGGCGCCGAACGACTTCTCGAGCACCACGTTGCGGCCCTTGGGGCCGAGGGTGACCTTGACCGCGTTGGCGAGGATGTTGACGCCGCGGAACATCTTGGCCCGCGCGTCATCACCGAATCGAACGTCTTTGGCAGCCATGTGCAGTAACTCCGTCTAGCTAATTTGGGTGTTCAGGTGGTGAAGCGCCGGCTCACTTGTCGAGCACGGCCATGATGTCTTCCTCGCGCATCACGACCAGCTCCTGGCCGTCGAGCTTGACCTCGGTGCCGGAGTACTTGCCGAACAGGATGCGGTCGCCGACCTTGACGTCGAGCGGACGGACCTTGCCGTCCTCGAGGATCTTGCCGTTGCCGACGGCGATGACCTCGCCCTTGATGGGCTTCTCGGTCGCGGAGTCGGGGATGACGATGCCGCCGGCGGTCTTGGTCTCGGCTTCGAGACGCTTGACGATGACGCGGTCGTGGAGGGGGCGAAGCTTCATGAGTCACTCCTCAGGAAGTGATTGATGCGTAAGGGGTTTTGGCAAAGCGGGGGTGGGCGCCATTAGCACTCACCCCTGCCGAGTGCCAATGATGGGGGCGGACCCCCGCCCGGTCAAGCCGAACGCCTGAAAATCGGTGTCGGATACCGAATTCTTTGGCTGATTTTTCGGGCGGGTATGCTGCCCGCCCCCCATGAGCATCGAAGCCCGCATCGTCCTCTGCACCGTCCCGGATCCGGCCTGCGCCGAGCGGATCGCCACCGCGCTGGTCGAGGAGCGCCTCGCCGCCTGCGTCAACGCCCTGCCCGGCGTCAGCTCGACCTACCGCTGGGAAGGGAAGGTCGAGCGCGCCAACGAGGTCCTGTTGGTGATGAAGTGCACCGCCGACCGCTACCCTGCGCTGCAGGCCCGCATCCTCGCGCTGCACCCGTACACCTTGCCGGAGGTCATCGCGCTCGAGGTGACCGACGGCTCCGCCCCTTACCTCGACTGGATCACCGAGACCACCCGACCGTGAACATCGCCGCCCGCGCCCTCCAGCTCAACCTGCTGCTCGCCTCGCTCGTGTTCGCCACCGCCGCGCCGGCCGGCGAGGCGCTGCCCGACCTCGCCGCGCTCGCCGGGGGTCAGGAGCAGAAGTTCCTGCCGCCCGAGCAGGCGTTCCTGTTCGATCCCGTGGTCGACAACGGTCGCGTGACGCTGAACCTGCGCGTCCACCCCGGCTACTACCTCTACCGCGACAAGACCAAGGTCACGCTCGAAGGCGCGGCGAGCGGCGTCACCGCCGCGCTCGAGATGCCGGTCGGTGAGGACCACGAGGACGAGTTCTTCGGCAAGCAGCGCGTGTTCCGCGGCGACGTCGCGTTGATCGCGACGCTCTCGGCGTCGTTGCCGGCCGACACCGCCGCCGTGCTCCGGGTCCAGTACCAGGGCTGCGCCGACGCCGGCCTCTGCTACCCGCCGCAGACCAAGCTCGTGCCGCTCGGCACGGGAGGCCGCGCGAGCGCGATCGCCGAACCGTCGACGAACGCAGCCGCCGGTGCCGCGCTGAGCGAACAGGACCGGCTCGCCGAGGTGATCCGCTCCGGCAGCATCGTGGTGCTGCTCGGCACCTTCCTCCTGCTCGGCCTGGCGCTGACCTTCACGCCCTGCGTGCTGCCGATGATCCCGATCCTGTCGGGGATCATCGCCGGCCAGGGCGCGCGCGCCACCCCGGCCCGCGCCTTCGGCCTCTCGCTCGCCTACGTGCTGGCGATGGCGCTGACCTACACCGTCGCCGGCGTGCTCGCCGGCCTGTTCGGCCAGAACCTGCAGGCCGCGCTGCAGGACCCCTGGGTGCTGGGCGCGTTCGCGCTTACGTTCGTCGCGCTGTCGTTCTCGATGTTCGGCTACTACGAGCTGCAGATGCCGGCCGCGGTCCAGGAGAAGCTCACCTCGTGGTCGAACCGGGCCGAAGGCGGCACCTTCGTCGGCGCCGCGATCATGGGCCTGCTCTCGGCGTTGATCGTCGGACCCTGCGTCACCGCGCCGCTGGTCGGCGCGCTGATCTACATCGGCCAGAGCGGCGATCCGGTCCGCGGCGGCCTCGCCCTGTTCGCGCTCTCGATCGGCATGGGCGTGCCGCTGATGCTGGTCGGCACCTCGCTCGGCGGCCTGCTGCCGCGGGCCGGCGCCTGGATGGAGAAGGTCAAGCAGGTGTTCGGCGTGCTGCTGCTCGCCACCGCGCTGTGGTTCGCGCGGACGCTGCTGCCCGGCGCGCTGGTGATGGTCGGCTGGGGCCTGCTCAGCATCGGCCTGGGCCTGGTGCTCGGCGCGTTCGAGGCGGCCGCCCAGAGGAAGGGCGGGCTCGCGATGGTGAAGCAGGTGGTCGCGCTCGCGTTCCTGGTCTGGGGCGGCGCGATCCTGGTCGGCGCGGCGACCGGCGGCCGCAACCCGCTCCAGCCGCTCGAGCGCCTGGGCGCCGGCGCGCCGGTCCACGCCCTCGCGTTCCAGCGCATCAAGAGCGTCGAGGAGCTCGACGTCGCGGTCGCCGCCTCGGCCGCCGCCGGCAAGCCGGTGATGCTCGACTTCTATGCCGACTGGTGCGTGGCCTGCAAGGAGATGGAGGCCTACTCGTTCCCCGACCCCCGGGTGCAGAACGCGCTCGCCGGGGTGACCCTGCTGCAGGCCGACGTCACCGCCAACGACGCCGTCGACCAGGCGCTGATGAAGCGCTCCGGCATCTTCGGGCCGCCGGCGATCCTGTTCTACGACGCCCGCGGCCAGGAGCTCCGTGCCGCGCGGGTGGTCGGCTTCGTCCCCGCCGATGCCTTCGCCGCCCACCTCACCGCCACGCTCCGCCCCGACTGAGGCTCCGATGACCAAGCCGCAACTGCACCTCGCCGTCCTCGCCGTCGCCCTGATCGCGGGGGCGATCGGCTTCTGGTTCGCCACCCGCGAGCAGCCGGCGTTGCCGCCCGCGGCCACCGCGACCGCCGCCCCCGGGTCCCGCCCCGAGTTCACGCTGGCCTCGGTCGAGGGACCGCAACGCTCGAGCGCTGAGTTCGCCGGCAAGCCGGTCATCGTCAACTTCTGGGCGACCTGGTGCGCGCCCTGCCGCCGCGAGATCCCGCTGCTCAACCGCCTCCAGGCCGAGCACGCCAGCGAAGGCCTGCAGATCGTCGGCATCGCCCTCGATACCCAGGAGAACGTGCAGGCCTACCAGCAGGAGGTCCCGCTCTCCTACGTCTCGCTCTACGGCGAGCTGGACGCGATCGCGGTCGGCAAAGCCTTCGGCCTCGACCTCTACGGGCTGCCGGTCTCGGTGTTCACGGACCGGAACGGTCGGATCGTCGCGGTGCACACCGGGGAACTCACCGAGGCCGACGCCGCCGGGTACCTGGCCAAGATCCTTTGATCTGGCGTCGAACTCCGGCGATAGCGCACTTAAACCCGGTCTAATGTGTAGGCTTGAGTGGACAAGGCCGCGCGCCTTCGTCCAGAATCCCCTCCCCCCGGCCAAGCCACCGCGATTGAGTCGCGAACGGCGCTGAACTCCGCGAAGCGAGCGGCCGGGAACCATGGGGATGCCGAGCTTGGCCAAGATCCTGCTCATCAACGGTCCCAACCTCGGCCTGCTCGGCAGCCGGGAACCGTCGGTCTACGGCAAGCGGACGCTGGCCGACCTCGTGAGCCAGTCCCGCAAGGTCGCCCAAGCCAACGGCCATGAGCTCGTCGACTTCCAGAGCGAGGCCGAGGCCGAGCTGATCAAGCGGGTCCACCAGGCCCCGCAGGACGGGGTGAAGTTCATCATCATCAACCCCGCCGCCTTCACCCACACCAGCGTCGCCCTGCGCGATGCGCTGGCCGCGGTGGGCATCCCGTTCATCGAGGTCCACCTGAGCAACCCGCACGCGCGGGAACCGTTCCGGCGGACGAGCTACTTCTCGGACCTCGCGGTCGGCGTCATCGCCGGCCTGGGGTCGCAGGGTTACCGGTTCGCGGTCCGTGCCGCGGCCGCGCGACTCGATTCAAAGATCGGTTCTAAGAGGGCGTACTGATGGACATCCGCAAGGTCAAGAAGCTGATCGAGCTGCTCGAGGAATCGGGCATCAACGAGATCGAGATCAAGGAGGGCGAGGAAGCCGTCCGCATCTCGCGCCATCCGGCCGGCGGCTACGCCGGTCCCCAGATGCACTACGCGCCGGCGCCCCATGCCGCGCCGGCACCGGTCGCCGCCGCAGCCCCGGCCGCGCCCGCCGCTGCGCCGCAGGTCAGCGGCCACGTGGTGACGTCGCCGATGGTCGGCACCTTCTACCGCTCGCCGTCGCCGGGCGCCAAGTCGTTCGTCGACGTCGGCTCGTCGGTCAAGGTCGGCGACACGCTTTGCATCATCGAGGCCATGAAGATGATGAACCAGATCGAGTCGGACAAGTCCGGCACGGTCAAGGCGATCCTGTGCGAGAACGGCCAGCCGGTCGAGTTCGGCCAGGGCCTCTTCGTCATCGAATGAGAGTGAGCGAGTAACGCCATGCCCATGCTCGACAAGGTCGTCATCGCCAACCGCGGCGAGATCGCGCTGCGCATCCTGCGCGCCTGCCGCGAGCTCGGCATCCGCACGGTCGCCGTGTACTCGACCGCCGACCGCGACCTCAAGCACGTCAAGCTCGCCGACGAGGCGGTCTGCATCGGGCCGGCGCCGTCGTCGGAGTCGTACCTCAACATGCCGCGGATCATCAGCGCGGCCGAGGTCACCGACGCCCAGGGCATCCACCCCGGCTACGGCTTCCTCTCGGAGAACGCCGACTTCGCCGAGCGGGTCGAGAAGTCCGGCTTCATCTTCATCGGTCCGACCCCGGCCTCGATCCGCCTGATGGGCGACAAGGTCTCGGCCAAGAACATGATGAAGAAGGCCGGCATCCCGACCGTGCCCGGCTCCGACGGCGCGCTGCCGCTCGACGACGCCGCGGTGGTCAAGATCGCGCGCCAGGTCGGCTACCCGATCATCATCAAGGCCGCCGGCGGCGGCGGCGGGCGCGGCATGCGCGTCGTGCACACCGAGGCGGCGCTGATCGGCGCGCTCGGCATGACCCGGACCGAGGCCAAGGCCGCGTTCAACAACGACACGGTCTACATGGAGAAGTTCCTCGAGCACCCGCGCCACGTCGAGTTCCAGGTGCTGGCCGATTCGTTCGGCAACGCCGTCCACCTCGGCACCCGCGACTGCTCGATGCAGCGCCGCCACCAGAAGGTGATCGAGGAGGCGCCGGCCCCCGGCATCCCGCAGAAGCTGATCGACAAGGTCGGCGAGCGCTGCGCCGAGGCCTGCCGCACCATCGGCTACCGCGGCGCCGGCACCTTCGAGTTCCTCTACGAGAAGGAGCAGTTCTTCTTCATCGAGATGAACACCCGCGTCCAGGTCGAGCATCCGGTGACCGAGATGATCACCGGCATCGACATCGTCAAGGAGCAGCTGCGGATCGCCTCGGGCGAGAAGCTCGGCTACCGCCAGAAGGACGTCGCCTTCCGCGGCCATGCCTTCGAGGCCCGCATCAACGCCGAGGACCCGACCAACTTCCGGCCCTCGCCGGGCAGGATCAACTCCTGGCACGCGCCGGGCGGCCCCGGCGTGCGCGTCGACAGCCACGTCTACAACGGCTACACCGTGCCGCCCAACTACGATTCGCTGATCGGCAAGATCATCACCCACGGCCACACCCGCGACATCGCCGCGGCCCGCATGCGCGGCGCGCTCGAGGAGACCGTGGTCGAGGGCATCAAGACCAACGTCCCGCTCCACCGCGACCTGTTCGACGATGCCAACTTCCTGCGCGGCGGCACCGACATCCACTACCTCGAGAAGAAGCTCGGGATGAAATAGTGGGCTGGCTCCAGCTCGAGTTCCCCCTGGGCGAGCACGACGCCGAGCGGGTGACCGCCGTCCTCGAATCGCTCGACGCGCTGGCGGTCACGCTCGCCGACGCCGCCGACGACCCGATCTACGAACCGCCGCCCGGCGCCACGCCGCTGTGGCAGTCGAGCCGCGTCACCGCCCTGTTCGATGCCGCGGTCGAGCGCGCCCCGCTGCTCGCGGCGCTCGACGGCGCGCTGTCCGGGATGCCGGCCCACCGCTTCACCGAGCTCGCCGACCGCGAGTGGGCCCGCGAGTGGCTGCAGCACTTCGAGCCGATGCGCTTCGGCCGCCGGCTGTGGGTGGTGCCGACCGCCTACTCGCCGCCCGAGCCGGGCGCCGTCAACCTCATCCTCGACCCAGGGCTCGCGTTCGGCACCGGTTCCCACGCCACCACCGCGCTCTGCCTCGAATGGCTCGACGCCCACGAGGCCCGTCTGCGCGGCGCCCGGCTGCTCGACTTCGGCTGCGGCAGCGGCATCCTCGCCATCGCCGGCGCGCTGTTCGGCGCCGCCCGGGTGACCGCGCTCGACATCGACCCCCAGGCGCTGGCGGCGACCCGCGAGAACGCCGAGCGCAACGGCGTGCTCGACCGGCTCGAGGTCGGCGGCCCCGAGCTCGCCGACGGCCATAGCCACGACCTGCTGGTCGCCAACATCCTCGCCGACCCGCTGCGCGCGCTCGCCCCGGCCCTGATGGCGGCGCTGCCGGCGGGCGCGCCGTTCGCGCTGTCGGGGATCCTGGTCGACCAGGCCGAGGAGGTCCGCGCCGCCTACGCGCCCTACGCCGCGATGTCGGCGCCGGTGGTGCGCGGCGATTGGGTGCGCCTCGACGGCGTGCGCACGCTCGGCGGCCGGTAGACTGGCGTCGATGTACACCCAGTGCCCCGATTGCGAGACCTACTTCCGCGTCACCGACGATGACCTCGCGGCCGCCGAGGGCGAGGTCCGCTGCTCGCAGTGCGAGGCGATCTTCGACGCGCGGGCCCGGCTGCTGACGCCGGCCCAGGAGCGCGAGCTCGACCCGGCCAGCGCGACGGTGGCGCCGTCGATCCCCGCGGCCGCGAAGGCGTCCGCCGACGACCCCGCCATCGGCGACCTGTTCGGCGAACATCCGGCCGACGGCGATGCAGCGCACCACCCTTCGCTCGACCCTTCGCTGGACGAGGGCTCGTTCGACGGGCTCGACGCCCCGCGCGCCGATCCCCTGTTCGAAGCGGACGACGCGTCCAAGCCCGCACTGCCGACGCCGCCGTTCGACGACCATCTGCCGCACGCCCCGCTCGGCTTCGAGCTGCCGACCGGGGCTTCGCCGCTGCTGATGCAGGCCGGCCGACCGCGGCCGAAGCGCGGGCCGTGGCTCACCGCCTGCGCCGTGCTGGTGCTCGCGTTCGGCGCCCAGCTCGTCCACGCCAACCGCGAACCGCTGGCGCGCGACCCGGCGCTCGGCCCGCGGGTGGTCGACGTCTACCGCGCGCTGCGCTTGCCGATCACCGCGCCGACCGACCTCGCCAAGCTCAGCGTGCAGCGCGCCGACGTGACCTCGCACCCGGTCTACCGCGACGTGCTCTACATCACCGCCACCGTCACCAACGAGGCGGCGTTCACCCAACCGCTGCCGCTGCTGCGGGTGCGGCTCGACGACCGCTGGGGCGAGCCGGTCGGCGTGCGGATCTTCCGCCCCGAGGAGTACCTGCGTCGGGCCGAGCCCAACGCGCGGGCCGAACCAGGTCGCGCCTACGGCATCGCGCTCGAGATCGTCGACCCCGGCAACGAGGCGGTCGGCTACGCGCTGACGCCCTGCCTGCCGCAGGGCGAGGCGCTGGTGTGCCTCGGCGACGGCTAGCGCGACGCTTGCGCCACCGCGCGGGAGGGCGCAGGACGGCCCTCGGTTAGAATGCGCGCCCATCCCTCACGGCGCGGACCTCCGGACCCCTGCATGCGCATCGGCCCGTACCAGATCGACAGCCCCGTGCTGCTCGCGCCGATGGCGGGGGTGACCGACGCCCCGTTCCGCCAGCTCTGCTTGCGCCTGGGCGCCGGGCTCGCCGCCTCGGAGATGGTCTCGTCCAACGCCGACACCTGGCGCACCGAGAAATCCAAGCGCCGCCTGATCCACCTTGACCCGCCGGTCTCCGACGGCCGCGCGCCGCGGGTGGTCCAGATCGCCGGCGGCGACCCCGAGTCGCTGGCCGAGGCCGCCCGGGTCAACGTCGGCCAGGGCGCCGAGATCGTCGACATCAACATGGGTTGCCCCTGCAAGAAGGTCTGCAACAAGGCGGCCGGCTCGGCGCTGTTGCGCGACGAGGCGTTGGTGGCGCGGATCCTCGATGCGGTGGTGGGCGCGGTGCCGGTGCCGGTCACGCTCAAGATCCGCACCGGGTGGGACCGCAGCGCGCGAAACGGCGTCGCCGTCGCCAAGCTCGCCGAGGCCGCCGGCGTCCAGGCGCTCGCCGTGCACGGCCGCACCCGCGCCGACATGTTCGAAGGCGAGGCCGAACACGACACGGTCCGCGCCATCAAGCGCGCGGTCGCGATCCCGGTCATCGCCAACGGCGACATCGCTTCGCCCGAGCAGGCCGCCGCGGTGCTCGCCCACACCGGCGCCGACGCGCTGATGATCGGCCGCGCCGCCCAGGGCCACCCCTGGATCTTCCGCGAGGTCGCCCATTTCCTGGCGACCGGCGAGCGCCTGGCCGAACCCAGCCACGCCGAGGTCGAGAGCGTGTTGAGCGAGCACCTCGAGGGCCTCTACGCGCTGTACGGCGAGCAGGTCGGCGTGCGCGTCGCACGCAAGCACATCGGCTGGTACCTCGACGCCCATCCCGGTGGCCGCGAGTTCCGCGCCTGCGTGATGACCTCGACCGACGCCCGCGAGCAGCTCGCGCTGGTGCGTGCCTTCCTCGCCGAGATGCCGGAACGGCAAGCCGCATAGCAGCAGCCTGAGCCCGAACACCAGTCCTTCGAACCAAGGAACCCGATGACCACGCTCCCCGTCCGCCGCGCCCTGCTCTCCGTCTCCGACAAGTCCGGCATCGTCGAGCTCGCCCGCGCCCTCGCCGCGCGCGGCGTGGTGCTGCTGTCGACCGGCGGCACCGCCAAACTGCTGCGCGACGCCGGCCTCGCGGTCACCGAGGTCTCGGCCCACACCGGCTTCCCCGAGATCATGGACGGCCGGGTCAAGACCCTGCACCCCAAGGTCCACGGCGGCCTGCTCGGCCGGCGCGGCACCGATGACGCGGTGATGCGCGAGCACGCCATCGACCCGATCGACCTGCTGGTGCTCAACCTCTACCCGTTCGAGAAGACCGTGGCCGATCCGACCTGCACGCTCGAGCGCGCGATCGAGGAGATCGACATCGGCGGCCCGGCGATGCTGCGCGCGGCGGCCAAGAACCACGCCGGCGTCGCGGTGCTGACCGCGCCCGACCAGTACGCCGGCTTCCTCGCCGAGCTCGAAGCGGGCGGCGGCACGACCTCGCTCGCGACCCGCTTCGCGTTCGCGGTCGCCGCGTTCGACCGCGTCGCGCAATACGACGCCGCGATCTCCGACTACCTGTCGTCGCTGCCGTCGAGCGGAGCCAGTGCGACGCCGCGCGCCGCGTTCCCGACCCAGGCCAACGGCACGTTCCGCAAGCTGATGGACCTGCGCTACGGCGAGAACCCGCACCAGCAGGCCGCGTTCTACCGCGACCTGCACCCCGCTCCGGGGACGCTCGCGACCTTCGAGCAGCTCCAGGGCAAGGCGCTCAGCTACAACAACATCGCCGACGCCGACGCGGCCTGGGAGTGCGCGCGGCAGTTCGAGGCCCCGGCCTGCGTCATCGTCAAGCACGCCAACCCCTGCGGGGTCGCGACCGATGCCGGCTCGGGCCCTGCTTTGGAACGATGCTACGAACGGGCCTACCAGACCGACCCGACCTCGGCGTTCGGCGGCATCCTCGCCTTCAACCGCGTGCTCGACGGCAGGACCGCGGCCCTGATGGTCGAGCGCCAGTTCATCGAGGTCGTGCTCGCGCCCGGCTACGCGCCCGAGGCGCTCGCCGCGTTCGCCAAGAAGCAGAACGTGCGCGTGCTCCGGATCGCCCTGCCCGCCAAGGGCTCCTCGATCAAGAGCGGCCACAACACGATGGACGTGAAGCGGGTCGGCTCGGGCCTGCTGATGCAGACCGCCGACCTCGGCATGGTCGCGGCCACCGACCTCAAGGTCGTCACCAAGAAGGCGCCGAGCGATGCTGAGCTCGCCGACCTGCTGTTCGCCTGGAAGGTCGCCAAGTTCGTCAAGTCGAACGCGATCGTCTACGCCAAGGACCAGCGCACGATCGGCGTCGGCGCCGGCCAGATGTCGCGGGTCTATTCGGCGCGCATCGCGATCATCAAGGCCGAGGACGCCGGGCTCGTGGTCAAGGGTTCGGTGATGGCCTCGGATGCGTTCTTCCCGTTCCGCGACGGCATCGACAGCGCGGCCGAGGCCGGCGTGATCGCCGTGATCCAGCCCGGTGGCTCGGTCAAGGACAAGGAGGTCATCGCCGCGGCCGACGAGCACGGCCTGGCGATGGTGTTCACCGGCATGCGCCACTTCAGGCACTGAGCCGCGGCATGAAGGTGCTGATCATCGGTTCCGGCGGCCGCGAACACGCGCTGGCCTGGAAGTGCGCGCAGTCGCCGCGCATCAGCGAGGTGCTGGTCGCGCCCGGCAACGCCGGCACCGCGCGCGAGCCGCGGGTCCGCAACTGCACGGTCGACCCCGAGGACGCCCAGGCGCTGATCGCGCTGGTGCGCGCCGAAGGCGTCGCGCTCACCATCTGCGGCCCCGAGGCGCCGCTCGCCAAGGGCGTCGGCGACGCGTTCAAGGCCGCCGCCATCCCGTTCTTCGGCCCGACCCGAGCCTGCGCCCAGCTCGAATGGTCGAAGGCCTACGCCAAGGGGTTCCTCGAGCGCCACCGCATCCCGACCGCGAGCTACGAGGTGTTCGAATCGCCGGCGATGGCGCTCGAGCACGTCCGCCAGCACGGCGCGCCGGTCGTGATCAAGGCCGACGGCCTCGCCGCCGGCAAGGGCGTGGTGGTCGCGATGACCCTGGCCGAGGCCGAGGACGCGGTGACCGACATGCTGACCGGCCCGGGCGCCGCCGGACGCTTCGGCGTCGCCGGCTCGCGGGTGGTGATCGAGGAGTTCATCGCCGGCGAGGAAGCCTCGTTCATGATGATGGTCGCCGGCGGGATGGTGCTCGAGTTCGCCACCAGCCAGGACCACAAGCGGGTCGGCGACGGCGACACCGGTCCCAACACCGGCGGCATGGGCGCCTACTCGCCCGCGCCAGTGGTGTCGGAGAAGGTGCTGCGTCGGATCCGCGCCGAGGTCGTGGCGCCGACGCTGGCCGGGCTCGCCGCCGACGGCCTCGACTACTGCGGCTTCCTCTACGCCGGCCTGATGATCACCCACGACGGCGCGCCCAAGGTCATCGAGTTCAACTGCCGGCTCGGCGATCCCGAGACCCAACCGTTGATGATGCGTTTGCGCTCCGACCTGGTCGACCTCTGCGAGGCCGCGGTCGAGCGTCGGCTCGACGAGGCCACCACCGAATGGGATCCGCGCGTCGCTTTGGGCGTGGTGATGGCAGCCAAGGGCTACCCCGAGTCACCGCGCAAGGGCGATGCGATCCGCGGCCTCGACGCGCCCCAAGCCGTCGACGCCAAGGTCTTCCACGCCGGCACGACGGAGAAGGACGGCCAGGTGGTGACCCACGGCGGGCGGGTGCTGTGCGCCACCGCGCTCGGGGCGACGGTCAAGGACGCGCAGTCGGCGGCTTACGCGGCGGCCAGCAAGATCGCCTGGGACGGCGAGTTCCACCGCCACGACATCGGCTGGCGCGCGATCGAGTAGGTCGGGATCAGATGTCGCTGCGCAGCGAGCGGATGCCGAGCGCGTCCTCGCCGCTGCCACCGACGCCACCCGCGACGCCGTCGCGCTTGGTGTAGAGGCCGTCGAACGAGAGGCTCCACGACTTGCCGTCGCTGGAGGTCTCCCAACGCTGGCGCAGCTTGCCGCCGGCGAGCGGGGTCCAGGTGATGCGGTTCAGCAGCGGCTTGCCGTCGGCGCCCTTCTGCTCGCCCTCGAGCACCATCTTGCCGTCGACCATCCGGCCTTCGAGCACCAACAGCTCGCCCGCCGAGTCGACCCAGGTCTGGTGCCAGACGCCGCGCGAAGCATCGTAGGCGTTGTACGAATGGCCCTTGACCCCACCGGCACCGATCCAGTTCTCGTGCAGCGCACAGCCGCCGAGCACGCTGTCGATGCGGTTCTGCCCGGCGTACTTGCCGTTGTCGGCGCGGACCACGTTCCAGTCGCCGACCCAGAAGTCGAACTCATGGTGTTGGGGCCCGCTGCACGGCGGCGAGGCCAGCGCGACCTGGGCGAGCAACGCGAACGGCAGCAGCGACGAGCGGATGTGGCGCATGAGGTCCTCCCCTGGGACGAGGACAGACCCTAGCCTCAGCGCCGGATCGCGACCCGCCGATGCGGTGGACCGGGCCGCAACCGCGGTGGAAGGGGTCGCCGGCCCGCTGAATCAGTGATGTGCTTCTAGGAATGAGGTCCCAATCCCTGCCTAGACTGAGGCTCCCGCGCCCCTCCCCGCGCGGAAGTTAAGGAGAGAACGCCATGCGAACGCTTCCTTTGGTCCTCAGCGCTTTGCTCGCCGCCGGGGCCGCCTTCCCGGCCTTCGCCGGCAGCATGTCCCACGAGGTCTCCGGCACCGTCGTGGCGGTGGACGCCGCCAAGAACACGCTCACGATCAAGGGCGCCGACGGCAAGGACGGCACCGCCCCGGTCGAGGGCGAGGCCCAGAAGATGCTCGGGACCCTGAAGCCCGGCGACAAGATCGTGGTGACCTGCCGGGACGACGAGAAGGGCGCCCACGTCGCGGTGAGCGCGATCAAGAAAGCCGACAAGTGATCGACGCGGTCTGACCGCCCGACGGCCCCGTCGGGCGGTCAGACGATCGCGCTGGCCGCCAAGCCGGCCAGCACCACGCCGGCGGCGGCGAGCTGCACCGGCCGGCGCATCGCCGGCGTGGCCAGGGTCGCGACCATCACCGCCTTGACCACCGTGTTCGACGCCGCGGCGAGCGTGATCGAGACGATCGCGATCGCCGGATCGCCGCCGGCCTTGGCGTAGCCCGCCATCGACAGCGTGATCGCGTCGACGTCGGTGAGCCCCGCCAGCAGCGCGACCAGGTAGAAGCCCTCGCCCGGGAAGTGCAGCTGCACCCCCTTCACCACCAGCAGCACCAGGGCGAAGAACGCCGCGAACTTGGCGGCCTCGGTCAGCGAGAACGGGTTGCGGAGCGCGACGCCATCCTCGGCGGCGCCCCTTTCGGAGACACGCTTGCCCGGTGCGCGCAGCAGCCACCAGGCCGCGACGCCGGCGACCGCACCCATCGCCGTGAACGGCACCAGCAGGCGGCCGAGCAGGCTCGGGTCGACGACCGCGACCTCGATCAGCACCCGCACGAACATCACGCCCCAGGCCAGCAGCACGCCGCCGGCGAGCGCCCGACCGATGCGATCGCGCAGCGCGCCGTCGGTGCCCTCGCGGCTGCGGCGGGCGAAGGCGAGCGTCACCGCGGTCGACGACACCAGGCCACCGGCGAGGCCGGTGACCGCGGTGCCGCGATGTTCGCCGAGCCAGCGGGTCGCGACGTAGCCGACCAGCGACAGGCCGGAGATCAGCAGCACCAGCAGCCAGAGCGAGCGCGGGTTGAGCGCGCCCCAGGGATCGAGCGGCTGGTCGGGCAGCAGCGGCAGCACCACGAACGTCGCCAGCAGCAGGCGCACGCCGGCGAACACATCGTCCCAGCCGAGCTTGTCGACCAGGCCGTGGAGCGGTTCCTTGTACGCGAGCACCGCCGCGGTCACCACCGCGATCGCGACGGCGAGCTCGCGGTGGCCGAGCATGACCATCGCTGCCAGCAAACAGACCACCAGCGCCGCGACCTCGGTGGTCAGCCCGAGCGACCCCGGCTTCTGCCGCGCCCCGAGCCAGTAGCCGGTGGCGACCAGCAGCGCGGTGGTGCCGAGCGCGCCACCGACGAACCAGAGCTGTTGGTACACGACCGCGAACCAGCCGCCGAGCGCGCCGAGGGTGGCGACCAGGATGAAGGTGCGGAGGCCGCCGATGCCGCGGTCACCCTCGGCCACCGCGCGCTTCTCGCGCTCGACGCCGATCAGCGCGCCGATCAGCAGTGCGCTGGCGAAGCCGCCGAGCGTCGTGAGGTCGAGGTCCAAATCACCTCTTCATCGAGTCGAAGAAGTCCATGTTGGTCTTGGTGTCCTTGAGCTTGTCGACCAGGAACTCGGTCGCGGCGAGCTCGTCCATCTGGTGCAGGAGCTTGCGCAGGATCCAGATCTTGGTCAGCTCGGCCTCGGGGATGATGAGCTCCTCGCGGCGGGTGCCCGAGCGGGTGATGTTGATCGAGGGGTAGACCCGGCGCTCGGCGATGCGGCGATCGAGGTGGATCTCCATGTTGCCGGTGCCCTTGAACTCCTCGTAGATCACGTCGTCCATGCGCGAGCCGGTGTCGATCAGCGCGGTCGCGATGATGGTCAGCGAGCCGCCCTCCTCGAGGTTGCGCGCCGCGCCGAAGAAGCGCTTCGGCCGCTGCAGCGCGTTGGCGTCGACGCCGCCGGTCAGCACCTTGCCCGACGACGGCACCACCGTGTTGTAGGCGCGGCCGAGGCGGGTGATCGAGTCGAGCAGGATCACCACGTCGCGCTTGTGCTCGACCAGGCGCTTGGCCTTCTCGATTACCATCTCGGCGACCTGGACGTGGCGGGTGGCCGGTTCGTCGAAGGTCGAGGCGACCACCTCGCCGCGCACGCTGCGCGCCATCTCGGTGACCTCCTCGGGCCGCTCGTCGATGAGCAGCACGATCAGGTAGCAGTCCGGGTTGTTCTTGGTGATCGAGTGGGCGATGTTCTGCATCATCATCGTCTTGCCGGCCTTGGGCGGCGAGACGATCAGGCCGCGCTGGCCCTTGCCGATCGGCGCGATCATGTCGAGGATCCGCGAGGTGATGTCCTCGGTCGATCCGTTGCCCTGCTCGAGCTTGAGCCGCTTGTTGGGGTGGAGCGGGGTCAGGTTCTCGAACAACACCTTGCTCTTGGAGGTGTCGGGCGGGTCGTAGTTGATGTGGTCGACCTTGAGCAGTGCGAAGTAGCGCTCGCCCTCCTTCGGCGGCCGGATCTCGCCGGCGATGGTGTCGCCGGTGCGCAGGTTGAAGCGCCGGATCTGGCTGGGGGAGATGTAGATGTCGTCCGGACCGGCGGTGTAGGAGCCGTCCGGGGAGCGCAGGAAACCGAAGCCGTCCTGCAGGATCTCGAGCACGCCGTCGCCGACGATGCGTTCGCCCTTCGACGCTGCGATCTTGAGCAGCGCGAAGATGACGTCCTGTTTGCGCGAGCGGGCCATGCCCTCGACGCCATGGCCGGTCGCCATGTCGATGAGCTCGGCCACCGGTTTGGATTTCAGTTCAGTGAGGTTCATGGGAGCACCGTCCGTTGCGGATTCGGTTGGGGGGACGCGCGCGGTGTTGCGCCGCGCGGGTGGGGATTCGAAAGCCTGAAGACGTTGGAACTCAGCGTTGGATGGTCACAGGTTGGCGTCGATGAACGCCGCCAGCGCCGACTTCGACAGCGCGCCGACCTTGGTCGCCTCGACGTTGCCGCCCTTGAACAGCATCAGGGTCGGGATGCCGCGGACGCCGTAGCGCGGCGCGGTCGACGGGTTCTCGTCGATGTTGAGCTTGACGATCTTGACCTTGCCGGCGTGGGTCTCGGCGATCTCGTCGAGGATCGGGGCGATCATCTTGCAGGGGCCGCACCACTCCGCCCAGAAATCGACCAGCACCGGGCCCGGGGCCTGGAGCACGTCGGTGGGGAAGGCGGCGTCGGTGGTGTGTTGGATCTTGTCGCTGCTCACGGTCGGTGGTCTCCAACCTCAGCCGGATGCGGGACGCGGGGCGCCGATTGGGGCACAATGGCGCGGCCTGGTCGCGCGGACGAGCGTTCCGGATGAGGAGTTCGTTCGGGGTGTCTAGGTGTCCTGCGGGAACCGCAGGCTTCGGGTGCGCGGTATTGAATCGCAAGGCGCCCGGATTGGCAAGCCCGCACCGCGGGCACGATTAACGAAGGCTTCATGCAGACCCATCTCTCGGACGTCCAATTCGATTCGCTCGGCCTCAAGGACCCCCTGCTCCGCGCCATCCACGACGCCGGCTTCCTGCGCTGCACGCCGATCCAGGCGCAGACGCTGCCGATCGCGCTGGCCGGGGGTGACGTCGCGGGCCAGGCCCAGACCGGCACCGGCAAGACCGCGGCGTTCCTGCTCGCGCTGTTCCAGCGCCTGCTGACCAACCCGTCGCCGCCCGGCCGGCGCCCGAACCAGCCCCGCGCGCTGTGCATCGCGCCGACCCGCGAGCTCGCGGTCCAGATCCACAAGGACGCGGTCCAGCTCGGCAAGCATTGCGGCTTCCAGCTCGGCCTGGTCTACGGCGGCGAGGACTACGACAAGCAGCGCCAGCGCCTGCTCGACGGCGTCGACGTGCTGATCGGCACGCCCGGCCGCCTGATCGACTACTGGAAGCAGCAGTCGTACGAGCTGCAGCACTGCGAGGTGCTCGTCATCGACGAGGCCGACCGCATGTTCGACATGGGCTTCATCAAGGACATCCGCTTCCTGCTGCGCAAGCTGCCGCCGGTCGAGCAGCGCCAGTCGATGATGTTCTCGGCGACCCTCGCCCAGCGCGTGATGGAGCTCGCCTACGAGCACATGCACGAGCCGACCACGGTCTCGGTCACGCCCGAGAAGATGACCGCCGACAACGTCACCGAGGTGCTCTACATGCCCTCGATGCACGAGAAGATCCCGCTGCTGATCGGCCTGCTGCGCAAGATGCAGCCGCTCCGCAGCATCGTGTTCATCAACACCAAGCGCGGCGCCGACGAGGTCGCGGCCCACCTCCAGGGCAACGGCTGGAAAGCCGACGTCCTCTCAGGCGACGTCGCGCAGAACAAGCGCCTGCGCCTGCTCCGCGAGTTCCAGGCCGGCGACCTGCCGATCCTGGTGACCACCGACGTCGCCTCGCGCGGCCTGCACATCCCGGCGGTCAGCCACATCTTCAACTTCGACCTGCCGCAGGATGCCGAGGACTACGTCCATCGCATCGGCCGCACCGCCCGCGCCGGCGCCAAGGGCGACGCGATCTCGTTCGCCTGCGAGGAGTTCGCGTTCTCGCTGCCCGACATCGAGAAGTACATCGGCCACGTGATCCCGAAGGAGCACCAGTACGAGCAGCTGCTGGCGCTCGACCTGGCGCCGGCCGCGCCGCGCGAGCGCCGGCCGCGTCCGGCCCATCCCAAGGGCAACCGCGGCGGCGGCCACCGCAGCCGCCCGCAGCGCCGCCGGCGCTGAACGCTACTCCGGCCTGAGCTCGGCGATCGCGCCGACCACCGGATCCCAATCGAGCGTCCGCGCCGGATGGCGCGCGTCGTTGTGGGCCACGCCCACGACCTGGGCGATGCCGTGGGCGCGCGCCGCGCGCAGCACCGGCAGTGAATCGTCGACGAACAGCGTGGCCGCCGGGTCGAACGGCTCGACCGCGTGCAGCCGGTCCCAGAACCCGGCGGTCTCCTTCGGGATGCCGAACTCGTGGGCCGACAGGATCGCGTCGAAGTGCGGCGCCAGCGCGGTGCGGTTCATCTTGAGCTCGAGCACCCGGGCGTGGGCGTTGGTCACCAGCACCACCCGCCGGCCGCCGCCGCGCAGCGACTCGAGGAAGCGCTCGACCCCCGGGTGGACCGCGATCAGGTGCTCGAGCTCGCGCTTGAGCTCGAGGATGTCCATCCCGAGCTCGCGGGTCCAGAAGTCGGTGCAGTACCAATCGAGCGTGCCCTCGCGGGCGTGGAAGCGTGGCTCGAGTTCGCGCCGCGCGGCGTCGAGGCCGAGCCCGCGCCGTTCGCCCCAGCGCAGCGGCACATGGTCCTGCCAGAAGCGGTTGTCGAACTGGAGGTCGAGCAGCGTGCCGTCCATGTCGAGGAACGCGGTGCGGACGCGGGACCAATCGACGGGCGTGCTCATGCGGCGGCTATGATAGCGGCCGCTCGCCCCACCGCGGATGGCTCCCGATGAACCCGCCGACGAAGCTTCCGACGAACCACGGTCTGCTCGATCCGCTGCTGGCGCTCGCAGCGCGCGCCGCCGACGAGATCATGGCCGTCTACGGCACCGCGTTCGCGGTCGACGTGAAGGCCGACGACTCGCCGCTGACCGAGGCCGATGCCCGCGCCCACCGCGTCCTGGTCGAAGGCCTTACAGCGCTGACGCCCGACATCCCGGTGCTCTCCGAGGAATCGGCGGCGGTGCCGTGGGCCGAGCGCCAGCGCTGGGGCACCTACTGGCTGGTCGACCCGCTCGACGGCACCAAGGAGTTCGTCAAGCGCAACGGCGAGTTCACCGTCAACATCGCGCTGATCGAGCGCGGCCGGCCGATCGTGGGCGTGGTCCACGTGCCGGTGACCGGCGTCGCCTACTGCGGCACCGAGGGCGTCGGCGCATGGAAGAGGATCGGCGCGGGTCCCTTGCAGCGCATCGGGGTGCAGCGACCGGCGGCCTCGCCGCCGCGGGTGGTCGCCAGCCGCTCGCATCGTGGCGAGCTGCTCGACGCCTGGCTCGCGGCGCTCGGGCCGCACCAGATTGTCTCGGTCGGTTCGTCGCTCAAGCTCTGCGTGGTCGCCGAGGGCGGCGCCGATCTCTACCCGCGGCTCGGCCCGACCATGGAGTGGGACACCGCCGCCGGCCAGTGCGTCGCCGAATGCGCCGGCGCCCGGGTGCTCGACGCTGCCGGCGCGCCGCTCCGCTACAACCGCGGCGAATCGCTGCTCAACCCCTATTTCATCGTCATCGGCGACGCCGCGCGCGCGCTGCCGCCGATCGGCTCCGCCACAGAGGCTGGCGCTTAGTCGGGCAGGAACGGGAACGCGAACGAGATCTCGAGCGAGGCGCCACCGAACTTCTCGGGCGTCATCTTGACCATCGTGGTCGGCGCCGAGACCTGGGTGCGGTACGCCGAGATCACGGTGGGGTTGTCGGGGTTGTCGAACTTGCTGATGTTGTCGCCGTCGGGCGCCCACAGGAACGCCAGGGTCCCGCCCGAGTTCGTGAACCCGGTCGGTCCGCCGACCACGGTCGCGACGCCGGGCGCGTCGACCGACACCAGGCGCGTCGAATGCGTCGACCGCTCTTTGAACACGAAGTTGTCGTTGGTGTCGTAGATGATGCCGCGCGGTGCGCCGACGCTGGCTTGGATGCCGATCACCTGCTCCTTCGTCACGCCGACGCCGGCGACCCGCAGCGTGTGGTTGATCTTGGTCTGCACGGTCGGCGTGGCGAGGTCGGTCTTGTACAGCTCGACCACCTCGACGGTGTCGTCGTCGCGAGCATAGACGACGTAGGTGTCGTCGCCGCCGAACAGGTAGGAGACGATCCCGGACTGGTCGGTGCGCGGCTTGGAGAGACGGGTCGAGACGCCCGGGTTCGCGAAAGTCGCGGTGTAGAGCTCCTGGGCGTCGGCGTCATGTTCGTTCGAGGTGTAGGCGATGCGGCTGGCGTCGCGCGAGAATTGGTAGGTCGCCACGCCGTTGGAGACGGCGGTTCCGGACAGCTGCACCGGCGCGGTCTTCGCCACGTAGTCGACCTGGTACAGGTCGAACGTCTCCTTGCCGCCTTCCTGCGCGATGTAGACCGCGAGGTTGGAACCCGGGACGAAGTCGAAGCTGGCCTGGACCCCGGTCATGCCGGTGGTCGGCGTGCCGTTGATCACGGTCGATGCGCCGGGCGTGGCGACGTCGACCACGTGCAGCTCGCGCGAGAACACGCCGGAGCCCTGCGAGTTCGGATCGGCCTCGACGTAGATGAGCGTGCTGCTGTCATCCGAGATCTTTACGCCGTTGATCGAGCCCCACACCGTCACCGGCGGCACGGTGGCGCTGGTGAACGAGGTCACCGGCGTGTTCATCCGCACCTTGTTCGCCGGGTTGGCGATCTCGACCCGCACCAGCTCGATCGCGTCCGGGTTGAACTCGTTCGAGACGTAGAACGCGTACTGGCGATCGGGCGAGAGCACGGGCGCCAGGACCAGGGCCGCACCCTGGCCGTCGGCGAGGTCGGTGAGCTTGGTCGCGACCCCTGGCTGCTCGAGGTCGACGTAGTACAGGTTGTAAACCGTGCGGGTCGTGCTGTCGTCGCACCAGTAGAGGACGCCGCGGCCGTCCAGGGACTGCACGAAGAGCGTGGCCGGGCTCAAAGGCAGCCCCACGCGCGGCTGGTCCGGGCCGTGGGTGGTCGGCATCCGCGCGCTCAACGGGATCGGCACGCCGGGATGGGCGGAGTCCGAGAGGTAGAGCTGGCGGGTGTTGTAGTCGAAGAAGTTCGAGACGTAGACGAAGCGCGAGCTCGGGCCCACCGTGACGTAGGCGCTCTCGGTGACCTCGTTCTTGTGACCGTCGAGCACGGTGACCGTGAACGAATCGCCGCCGAGGTAGCCCGTGGTCGGGGTGTAGGTCACGGTCTGGTCGGGGTTGAGCACCGCGACGCCGTGCGCCGGCTGGCCGATCGCCGAAACCGTCAGCACGGCGTCATCGGCGTCGAAGTCGTTGGCGCGCGGGTCCAGCGTCACCGGCGTGTTCAATGCGGTGCGGGCGTAGTCCTTGCGCGCCTCGGGCGGGTCGACCGGGATCGGGACCTCGCTGTTGCAGCCGGCGAGCAGCGCGAACGCGACGAGGGTGAGGAGCGTACGGGAGGCGGTGGCGTGGTTCATCGGGGTCCTGGTGCGGGATTCTGGTGCGGAGATGGGTTCAGGTTCGTCGGTTCCAAACGCCGAGGCCGGCGGTCGTACGACCGCCGGCCCCCGCGGTCGTTCCGTCACTTGCCGAGCATGCCGTTCTTGAGGTCGTCGCTCGGCGGCTTGGGGCCGAGCCAGATGCGCTGGGTCGCCTTGGCGAAGTCGTCGCCCTCGACGGTGCCCTTGGCCTTGCCGGCGATGGTCACGGTGGTGCCGACGCCAGGCGCGAAGTCGACCTCGATCAGGTTGCCCTCGACCACGTCGCTGAACAGGTTGTTGAAGCGCAGGATGCGGTCCTTGATCTTGGCCATGTCGGCGGCCGAGTTGTTGTTGGCGAAGCCCTCGCTCCAGGCGTCGCGCAGCTTCTCGCCGTCGACGTCGCGCATCATCTTTAGCGTGACCTTGGCCGCGCCGGTCTGACCGAGCGCCGCCTGATCGCTGGTGGTCTTGCTCGGCAGGTAGAGCGCGCCGACGTAGACCTTGAAGATCGCCTTCTTGCGCAGGCCCGCGCCGTTCAGCACCAGCTTCTGGCCGGCGACGGTCGCGGTGTCGGGCACGCTGATGCCAGCGACGCTGGCCGCGAGCGCGGGTCCGGCGATGGTGATGGCGACGATGAGCGGGACGATGCGGAGCTTCATCGGATCCTCCAGAGGGTCAGGGCGGGGGCGCCTGGTAGATGGCCTGGTTGAGATGGCGGTCGAGGAAGGTGAGCGTCTTCTGCCAGGCGTCTTCGGCCTCGGCCTTGCGGTAACCGGTGCCCGAGGGGTTGGCGAAAGCGTGGCCGACGCCCTCGTAGACCGTGACCTCGGCTTCCTTGCCCAGCTGGTGCAGCGCCTTCTCGAAGGCGCGCGCGCTCTCGGCCGTGATGTGGTCGTCCTTGCCGGCGAAGATGCCGAGGATCGGCATCTTTAGCGGCTCGAGCACGGCCGGGTCGCTCGAGACCTGGCCGTAGTAGATGACGGTGGCGGCGACCTTGTCGGGGAACATCCGCGCGGTCTCGAACGACATCGCGCCGCCGAAGCACCAGCCGAGGGTCGCGATCGCCGACGCCGGCGTCTCGTTCTCGAGGTAGGTCATCGCGCCGCGCAGGTTCTGGCCGATCGCCTCCTGGTCCTTGAGCGCGGCGTCCATCAGCTGCATCGCCTGCTCCGGCGTGGTCGCCACGCTGCCGCCGTAGAGGTCGACCGCCAGCACCACGTAGCCCTGGCCGGCGAGCCGCTGCGCCATCGCCTTGATGTTGTCGTTGAGGCCCCACCATTCGTGGAACATCAGCACCGCCGGCAGCGCGCCGTGGGCCTCGACCGGATAGGCGAGGAAGCCCTTCACCGCGCGGCCCTTGACCGTCGCGTAGTCGACGTCCTGGGTCGCGACCTCGAGCGCCGGGCGCTCGGCGCTGGCGGCGTTCGCGACCGGGCTGTCGCCCTTGTGGGCGTCGGCCATCTTCGCCGCGTAGCCGGCGTCCTCCTGCGACGGGCCGCAACCGGCCAACGCGCTGGCGAGCGCGATGGACATCACGAGGGCGGCGAACTGCGGGGTCGGGCGCATCGGGGTACCGGGATCAGGGCGGGTAGTTTACGCCGGGCGGCGGGCGCGCCGCGAACCGCTGCGGTACAGCGGGCGTTCAGGTCCGCGGCCCAGGCGCACTGGCCCCGCGCGGCGCGGGGGGCCAGAATCCGCGGATGGAAGGCCGGATCGACCTGCACGCCCACAGCACCGCCTCCGACGGCGCCCTCTCGCCGACCGCGTTGATGGTCGCGGCGGCGGCGGCCGGCGTGACCGCGCTCGCGCTCACCGACCACGACAGCACCGCGGGCCTCGCCGAGGCGGCCGCGGCCGGCGGCGTGCACGGCGTGAGGCTGGTGCCCGGCATCGAGCTCTCGACGGGATGGAACGGCTCGACCCTGCACGTGCTCGGCCTCGGCATCGACGACGGCTGCCCGCGGCTGGCGACGCGGGTCGCGGCCCAACGCGAGGCCCGCATCGCGCGCGCCGACGAGATCGCAGCGAGGCTCGCGCGCGCCGGCTGCGACGACGCGGTCGCCCTGGCTCGCGCCAGCGGCGAGCGCGCCCTGACCCGCAGCCACTTCGCCGCCGGGCTGGTCGCCAGCGGCCGCTGCCGCGACCAGCAGCAGGCGTTCGACAAGTACCTCGGCCGCGGCCGGCCGGCGTTCGTGACCGGTGCCTGGACGCCGCTCGCCGAGGCGCTGACCTGGATCGTCGACGCCGGCGGCTTCGCCTCGCTCGCGCATCCGCTGCGCTACCGCTTCTCGGGTGGCGCGCTGCGCCGACTGTGCGACGAGTTCAAGGCCGGCGGCGGCGCGGCGCTCGAGGTCGTCACCGGCCGCGCCGGTCACGACCAGGTCCATGCGCTGGCGCAGCACGCGCGGCGCGCCGGCTTGGGCGCGACCCGCGGCTCCGACTTCCATGGGCCGGGTGCGCCGTGGTCCGCGCTCGGCGCGCTGAGCGAGCTGCCAGCCGGCATCGACGACCTCGGCGAACGCTTCGCATGAGCAGCGAGGAGCGTGAGAAGGTCGAGGTGCGCAAGAAGCTGGTGGTGCTCAAGCTCGAGCACAACGACCTCGACCTCTCGATCCAGCGCCTGTCGGAGGACCCGCACGTCGACGAGCTGGCGCTCAAGCGCATGAAGAAGCGCAAGTTGCAGCTCAAGGACATGATCGCCAAGCTGCAATCGCAGCTGATCCCCGACCTGGACGCTTAGCGTCCGCGCCTGGCGGCGCCGCTCCGATGCGCCTCCTCGGGGAGACCCTGCGGTGGCGCATCCTCGCGTCGCCTCGGCGCGAACAGAACGCTTTTCGTGTATAGTCCCGCCCGTCCCGCGCCCTCACCGGTCTGTGCGCGGGTCTCGCAGACAGCCTCTACTCGGCTCGCTTCGATCCCATACGGGACACAACATCTGCCTGGACCGGCGCGAACCTCTCGGTTCGCCAGGCCGCTTCCAAGGTAAGAACAAATGAGTTTCGATTCGCTCGGCCTCCGTGCCGAACTGCTGCGCGCTGTGCTCGACCAGGGCTACACCACGCCGACCCCGGTCCAGGCCCAGGCCATCCCCGCCGTGCTCGGCGGCCGCGACCTGATGGCCGCGGCGCAGACCGGCACCGGCAAGACCGCCGGCTTCACGCTGCCGATCCTGCAGCGCCTGATGCAGGAACCGCGTCCGGGCGGCAAGCCGGTGCGCGTGCTGATCCTGACCCCGACCCGCGAGCTCTGCGCGCAGGTCGCCGACAGCGTCGCCACTTACGGCATGCACCTGCCGATCAAGAGCACCATGGTGTTCGGCGGCGTCGGTTTCTCGCCCCAGGTCGATGCCCTGCGCCGCGGTCCCGAGATCGTGATCGCGACCCCGGGCCGCCTGCTCGACCATGTCCAGCAGCGGACCATCGACCTGTCGAAGGTCGAGATCCTCGTCCTCGACGAGGCGGACCGCATGCTCGACATGGGCTTCATCAACGACATCAAGCGCGTGCTCAAGCTGCTGCCGCCCAAGCGCCAGAACCTGCTGTTCAGCGCGACCTTCGCCGACGAGATCAAGCAGCTCGCCGACCGTCTGCTCAACAACCCGCAGATGATCGAGGTCGCGCGCCGCAACGCGCCGGTCGACATCATCGTGCAGAACGCCTACCGCATCGACAAGGGGCGCAAGTCGGCGTTCCTCGCCGAGCTCATCCATCGTGGCGGCTGGTCGCAGGTGCTGGTGTTCACCCGCACCAAGCACATGGCCAACCGGGTGTCGGAGCGCCTCGAGCGCGCCGGCCTCACCAGCGCGGCGATCCACGGCAACAAGTCGCAGAGCGCGCGGACCCGGGCGCTGGCCGACTTCAAGGCCAACAAGGTCCGGGTGCTGGTCGCCACCGACATCGCCGCTCGTGGCCTCGACATCGAGCAGCTGCCCCACGTCGTCAACTACGAGCTGCCCAACGTGCCGGAGGACTACGTCCACCGCATCGGCCGCACTGGTCGTGCCGGCGCTGGCGGCGAGGCGACCTCGTTGGTCGAGCGCGAGGAGGAAAAGCTGATGCGCGACATCGAGCGCGTCATGAAGCGCCAGGTCAACATCCTCGAGCTGCCGTCGTGGATCAACGAGCTCGTGGTCGAAGCGCCGCGCCCGCAGGGCGGCTTCGGTGACCGGCCGCGCAGCACCAGCGGCGGTCCGCGCGGCGGCTTCGCCGGGCGCGATGCGCAGCGTCGACAGGGCGGCCAGCGCGCCGGCGGTCATCACCGTTTCGGCGGTGGCGGCGGTCGTGGTCGCAGCCAGGGCGGCGGTCAGACCGGCGGCGGGAGCTCCGGCGGCAACGTCTGATCCCTGCCTCTCGACCCGATGAACGTGCCGCGCCGCCCACCAGGGCGGCGCGGTCGTTTCAGGAACCGGGAGATTCAGGCACGAACGAGTTGGCTCTCGCTCGGTTGCCGACTAATAGTGCGGCGGCGTCTCGTCTTCCGCTGACGCGTAGTTGCCACCCGCGCCCGCCGACGATGACCTGACCTGCGTCTCAAGGCGCTGCAGGCGCTGGGTCAACTTGTCGAGCTCGGCCCGCGCCGCGGCCAGCGCATCGGAGACCTGCTCCAGCGTCCGCTCCTGGAACGCCAGCCGTTCCTCGAGCACCGCGATCCGTCGTTCGGCATCGTTCATTCGTCGTGCACCTTGCCGCGCAGCTGCTTCACCGCGCCGCGCTTGGTCTTGGAATCCACCCGCTTGCGCTTGGCCGACCGCGACGGCTTGGTCGCGCGCCTGGGCTTCGGCGCGACCAGCGCCTGGCGCACCATCTCGGCGAAGCGCTCGAACGCGTCCTCGCGGTTGCGCTCCTGGGTCCGGAACTGCTGGGCCGCGATCACGAGCTCGCCCGCGCCGGTGAGCCGGCGGCCGGCGAGACCCTCGAGCCGGGTCCGGACCTCGGGCCGCAGGCCGCAACGATCGAGGATCACCCGCAGCTGCACCGCGGTCGCGACCTTGTTCACGTTCTGGCCGCCCGGTCCGCCGCTGCGGATGAACTTGAGCTCGAACGCATCGTCGGGGATCGAACAGCGGGCGTCGATCTCGAGCGGCATGCTCAACGCCCCGCGCCGGAAGCGGCGCGCGGTGCGCGCCGGCCACGCCCGCCGCCATCGATTAAGGCGAGCTTCGCCGTGCGGTCGAGCCGCTTGATCGCCGCCTCGCGCTTGGACGCGCTCGAACGGTCGGCGGCGGCCTCGCTCCAGGCGATGCTGGCCGGACGGTCGCCGCGCAAGGCCTTGGCGCCGCGTGGCTTGGCCCGGCTCGCGCCACCGTCCTTGCGCCGCGGCTTGAGGCCGCGATGCTCGGCGACGCGCCGTGCGAGGTCGGTGGTGATGCCGGTGTAGAGCCGGCCCGAGGCCGTGCGCAGGATGTACACGGTCCAGCTCACGCCGTGCCGCTGACCACGACCGGGATGCGGGCCAGCGCCAGCGTGCCCGGCGCGTCGTCGTCATCGGCGGTGAGCGCGACAGCGCCGGCCGGATCGGCCTCGCTCATCAGCCAGTCGCCATGCGACGGCTGGCGCGCGCCAGCCGCGCTGCCGAGGTTGGCGAAGTCGAACGCGCGCGGGTCCATCAGGTGCGAGGGCACCACGTCGGCGATCGAGGCGACGATGTTGGCGAGCCGGCGCGGGTCCTCGCGCTCCCACTCGGCGAGCATCCGCTTGATCGACTTGCGCTGGTTGGTCTCCTGCGAGCCGCACAGGGTGCAGGGGATGATCGGGAACCCCTTGAGCGTCGCGTAGCGCGCCAAGTCGCGCTCGGCGACGTAGCACAGCGGACGGATAACGACGTGGGCGCCGTCGTCGGACAGCAGCTTGGGCGGCATCGCCTTGAGCTTGCCGCCATGGAACATGTTGAGGAACAGCGTCTCGACGATGTCGTCGCGATGGTGGCCGAGCGCGATCTTGGTGAAGCCCTGCTCCTTGGCGAAGGCGTAGAGCCGGCCGCGGCGCAGCCGCGAGCACAACCCGCACATGGTCTTGCCCTCGGGGATCACGCGCTTGACCACCGAGTAGGTGTCCTGCTCGAGGATCGTGAACGGCACGCCGCGGGCGGTGAGGTACTCGGGCAGGACGTGGGCCGGGAAGTCGGGCTGCTTCTGGTCGAGGTTGACGGCGTGCAGCTCGAAGCGCACCGGTGCCTTGGCCTGGAGCCGGAGCAGCACCTCGAGCAGCGCGTAGGAATCCTTGCCGCCCGACAGGCAGACCATCACCCGGTCGCCCTCCTCGATCAGGTTGAAGTCCTGGATCGCGCGGCCGACCTCGCGGCGCAGACGCTTCTCGAGCTTCTGCGCGTTGACCGAACGCGGGGCGAGGGGTTGGGCGAGCGGTTCCATGGCGGGCGGATTCTAGACCGTCGGGCCCCGGCGGCCGCTCGGGCTTGATATACGATGACCGTCGTACTATATCTGGGCCCAGCCATGACGCCCCGTCCGACCCCATCGCTCCTCACCGCCGTGCTCGCCGCCGTGTTCGCGATGGTCGCCTGCGGCGGCGGCTCGGGCGGCGGCGGCACGCCACCGCCGGAACCCGACAGCCTGTTCATCGACATCACCGCCACCAGCCTGCCCGCGACGCTGCTCGACCTCCAGTGCATGGACGCGGTCGCGCTCGACTACGACTCCGACGGCGACCTCGACCTCGCGCTGGCGATCGAGTTCCACCGCAACGGCCTGATGCAGAACGACGGCAGCGGCCGCTTCACCGACGTCAGCGGGACGGTCGGCTTGCTCGGCAACGGCAACGACCACGAGGGCATGACCGCCGCCGACCTCGACGGCGACGGCGACCTCGACCTCGTCTTCTCCGGCGAGGACGACGGCACCCACGAGCTCTACCTCGACCAGGGCAGCACCTTCGCCGGCCGGATCCTGACCCAATCGATCGTCGCCAACGACGTGATCGCCTTCGACGTCGATGCCGACGGCGACCGCGACCTGCTGTTCGGCGGCCAGGGACTGCTGCTGCTGCTCAACGACGGCACGGCCAACTTCACCGCCGACCTGAGCGGCCGGATGCCCGGCACCAACGGCATCGTCCAATCGCTCGAGACGATCGACCTCGATCGCGACGGCGACCTCGACCTCGCGCTCGGCATCGAGGGCCAGAACCAGGTGCTGCGCAACGACGGCACCGGCCGCTTCGCCGACGCCACCAACCTCCATCTGCCGGCGGTCAACGACGAGACCCGGGTGATGACGTTCGCCGACGTCGACCGCGACGGTGACCAGGACCTGTTCGTCGGCAACGTGCTCCAGGAGCTGGTCGGCGGCGCCGGCCTGAACTTCCTCTACCTCAACGACGGCACCGGCCTGATGAGCGCCGCGCCCGCCGGCCGCCTGCCGATCGGGTTCGGCGCCTACGGCGCCGCGTTCACCGACCACGACGCCGACGGCGACCCCGACCTGATGCTGGCCAACGCCGACCTGATCGCCGGCCAGCACTTCGAGGGCTTCCGGCTCCTGAGCAACGACGGCGCCGGCACGTTCACCGACATCTCGACCGAGGCGTTCGGCGCCACCGTCGCCGAGCACTCGATGGCCGGCGTCGCCGGCGACTTCGATCGCGACGGCAAGACCGACCTGTTCGTCTGCGCCCGCGGCACGTTCGTCGGCGGCGTGCGGGTCGGGTCCCGCGACCGCCTGCTGCGCCGACGCTGACCCCGGCCCGAGCGGTCCACGGCGCGGTACCATCCGCTGCCCCACTGCTGGAGCCCGCGTGTCCGACCCCGCCGCCAAGGAGCTCACGCCCCGCGTGCTCGCCGCGTTGCTCGCGGTCTACCTGATCTGGGGTTCGACCTACTACGCGATCCACGTCACGCTGCGCGACCTGACGCCGTTCCTGATGGCGAGCAGCCGCTTCCTGACCGCCGGCGCGCTGCTGTTCGCGTTCGCCCGTTGGCGCGGCACCCCGCTGCCGACCGCGGTCCAATGGCGCAACACCAGCCTGCTCGGCGCGCTGCTGTTGCTGATCGGCCACGGCGGCGTGGTCTACGCCCAGCAATGGGTCGCCTCGTCGTTGGCCGCGCTGGCGGTCGCCTCGATGCCGATCTGGGCCACCGTGTTCGGCTACCTCGCCGGCCGCAAGCATGCGCGCTGGGACTTGGCCGGGGTCGGCGCCGGCTTCGTCGGCGTGGTGCTGCTCAACCTCGACCGCGGCATCCTCGGCTCCGGCCTCGGCGCGCTCGCGCTGCTGCTCTCGCCGATCGGCTGGGCCTACGGCTCGATGCTGGCGCGCGACCTCGACCTGCCCAAGGGCCTGATGCTGTCGGCGACCCAGATGCTCGCCGGCGGCGTGCTGCTCGGCCTCGCCGCGCTCACCACCGGCGAACCCTGGCCGGAGCGCTTCACGCTGTGGCCGGCGCTGGCCTGGGTCTGGCAGGTGTTCGCCGGCTCGATCGTCGCCTACACCGCCTACCTCTACCTGCTCGAGAAGGTGCGGCCCGCGCTCGCGACCAGTTACGCCTTCGTCAACCCGCTGGTCGCGGTCGCGCTCGGCGTCGGCTGGGGTGGCGAGTTCCTCGACCCGCTCGGTTGGGCCGGGATGGTCGTGATCGTCGGCGCGGTCGCGCTGATCACGCTGACCAAGCGCTAGACCGGCGGGCGCTCAGCGGTCGGGAGCGACCTCGGCCAGCAGCTCGCTGAGCGCCGCCTCGAGCCGCGCCGCGCGCGCGTCGCCGATGTGGACCTCGCCCACCACCAACGCACGCAGGCGACCCTGCTTGTCGATGAGGTAGAGCGCCGGCCAGTAGCGGTTGCCGAGCGCGTTCCAGTACTCCGAACGGTCGTCGACCATCACCGGATGGCCGATGCCGAGCTCGCGCACCCGCCGGGCGACGTTGGCCGCGCCGCGCTCGCGCTCGAACTCGGGGGTGTGGACGCCGACCAGGCGCAGGCCGCGCGGCCCGAGCCGCTGCTCGACGTGCTTGAGCCAGGGCAGCGTGCGCAGGCAGTTGACGCACTCCGAGGTCCAGAAGTCGAGCAGGACCACCTGCCCGGCGAGGTCATCGACCTTGAGCGGCCCCGAGTTGATCCAGTCGCCGCGATCGCCGGTGAACTCCGGCAGCGCGATGCCGCGCTCCGCTGGCAACAGGCCGTCGGCGTCGGCCGCTTGCGCGTGGAGGGCCACGAGCAGCGCCACCAACAGGAGCGCGAGCGCCGACGATCGCCGCATCGTCAGTGCCCGGCCGCCGCGGCGCGCTTGGCCTCGTTGTCGGCCTTCTGCTTGCGGATGCGATCGGCGGCTGCGGCGTCGGACTCGTAGGCCTCCTCGGCCAGCGTCTTCCAGTTCTCGTCGGCCTTGCCGATGTAGAACGCGCGGTCCTTGTCCCAGGTCTGCATCACGCCGGCGTTGTAGTTGAGGTAGAGCCGGCCTTCGACCACCGCGAACTGGTCGGGCTGGGTCGAGACCTTGTAGCCGCGCGAGGTGCCGAAGGCGCAGTAGCCGCCGTATTGCGGCGCGTACTTCTCCGGCGCCTTGGCGAAGGCGTCGCGGTTGGCGGCGCTGGCGAAGCGCCAGGTCGCACCGCGCCACTGGTGGGTGAGGTTGGCCGAGCCCAGCACCGGCGCGCCGAGCAGGTGGTAGGCGACCGGGTCGTAGCCGCGGATCGCGGCGCGTTGGCCGTCGGGCAGGGTCTCGACGAACACGGGGTCGGCCGCCGCCGCCGCGAGGCTCACGGCCAAGGCGACGAAGAGAGCGAACAGGGGGGTCAGAGGGATGCGCATCGGCGGCTCCAGCGTCGGCCGGCACGGCGCCGGTGTCCATGGGACCGGCGGCCGGACCACCGCATTCCCGGTCCGGTCCGGCGCGGAGGGCCGCCCCGGCCCCGGTTCAGACCGGCGTCAGCAGCTGCATCGACACGAACTCGGTCGGGTCCGGCTCGTAGCCCATCACCTCGCGCAGGGTGCTGAACTTGTTGATGCCGGTCGAGAGCTCGATGTCGCGGGCGTTGAACTGGTCCGGGTGCTCGTAGCCCGCGGTGTGCGACAGCGCCAGGATCTCCTTGCGCAGGCCCTGGATGAACTTGCCGACGCGGACCGCCTTGTCGTCGATCACCAGGCCGCGCTGGAGCCAGGCGTCCATCGTCGCCACGCCGGTCGGGCAATGGCCGGTGTGGCACTGCAGCGACTGGATGCAGCCGGTCGCCATCATCACCTCGCGCGCCATCGCGATCATGTCGCAGCCCATCGCCATGCCCAGGACCGCGCGGTCGGGGAAGCCGAGCTTGCCCGAGCCGATCCAGACGATCCCGCGCGACACGCCCTGCTTCTGGAAGATCTGGTAGACCCGCGCGAAGCCGATCTTGAACGGCAGCGCGACGTGGTCGGCGTAGGTCAGCGGCGCCGCGCCGGTGCCGCCCTCCTTGCCGTCGACCTGGATGAAGTCCGGGCCCTGGCCGCGCTCGCGCATGCGCTTGGCCAGCAGCTCCCAGGTGTCGGTCTCGCCGATCGCGGCCTTGATCCCGACCGGCAGGCCGGTGGCCTCGGCGATGCGCTCGATGAAATCGATCATGCCGTCGACGTCGGAGAACTCGGTGTGGGCGTTGGGCGACAGCACGTCCTTGCCGACCGGGACGCCGCGGGTCGCGGCGACCTCCGGCACCACCTTGGCCGCCGGCAGCACGCCGCCCTTGCCCGGCTTGGCGCCCTGCGAGAGCTTCACCCCGATCGCGCGGATCTGCGGGTTGGCGCGGCACTTCTCCGCCACCACCTCGAGCGAGAACTTGCCGTCGGGTCCGCGCGCGCCGAAGTAGCCGGTGCCGATCTGCCAGACCACGTCGGCGCCGAGCAGGTGGTAGGGCGACAGGCCGCCTTCACCGGTGTCGTGGTAGGCGCCGGCGGTCTTGGCCCCGATGTTGATCGCGGAGAGCGCGTGGCTGCCGAGCGCGCCGAACGACATGCCCGAGACGTTGACCACCGAGCTCGGCCGCCACGGCCGCTTGCGCTTGTGGGCGGCGCCCATGACCTTGGCGCAGGGGATCGCCGACGGGTCGCCCTGGGGATGGAACGCCTTGTCCTCCTGGTAGGGGAACACCGCGTTCTTGATGATCGGGTAGCCGGCGCCGTACACCATCTCGGTGGTGCCGAAGCCGAAGAAGTTGTTCTGGCCCTTGGCGGTGGCGTAGATCCAGGTCCGCTCCGACCGGTTGAACGGCTGCTCTTCCTTGTCGGAGGCGACCCAGTATTGGCGCAGCTCGGGACCGATCTGCTCCATCCAGTAGCGCATGTGCCCGAGCACCGGGAAGTTGCGCAGGATGGCGCGCTTGCTCTGGAGGATGTCGTGGATCGCGACCGCGGCGAAGCCGACCAGCAGCGTGAGGTAGACGACGCCGTTGCCGATGAAGATCGCGGCGCCGAGCAACACGATGACCACGACGCCGGTGGTGTAGAGCCAAGTCATTCCAGTCCCCCCCTCCCCGGCCGCCGAGCGCGGTCGCGACCGAGACTACCGCAGGTTCATCCGCGCCACGCAGCCGCGTGCATCCTTGCGGTTCTCGAGCGTCAGCGTGCCGCCGTGGCCCTCGGCGATCTGGCGCGACAGCACCAGCCCGATGCCCGAGCCGCCCGGCTTGGTGGTGAAGAACGGCACGAACAGGTTGTCGGCGTTGGCGACGCCGGGGCCCTCGTCGAGCACCTCGACCAGCGTGCCGTCGGCGGTCGCGCGCCATCGCAGCAGCACGCTGCCGCGGCCCTCGCTGGCGTCGACCGCGTTCTTGACCAGGTTGATCAGCGCCTGCTCGAGCTGGTCGGCATCGGCCTCGACCTTGAGGCTCGGGCCGTCGGTCCGCACCGGCAGGCGGGTCTCGAGCGCGGCGACCCGCCGCGCCAACATCGCGAGGTCGACCGCCCGCCGGTTCGGCGAGGGCAGCCGCGCCAGCGTGGCGTAGGCAGTCATGAAGCGCGACAGCGCGGCGGCGCGATCGCCGACCACGCTCAATCCGCTGCCGAGGTCCTGGCGCCAGTCGTGGGGCAACGGATCGCGCGCCACCAGGCTGGAGAGCGTCGCCGCCATCGACATGATCGGCGCCAGCGAGTTGTTGAGCTCGTGGCCGAGCACCCGGATCAGGCGCTGCCAGGCCTTGCGCTCCTCCTCGCGCAGCGCGCGGCTGAGGTCGCTGATCACCAGCAGCTGGTGCTCGATGCCGGCCTCGCGGAAGCTGGCGTGGCGCACGTCCCAGCGGCCGGTGCCGCTGGGGAAGCTGCGCTGGACGATCGACGCCGACGGCCCGGCCAAGAGCTCGGCGAGCCCGAGCTGCTCGGCACTACGACCGATCAACCGCTCGGGCGAGGCGGCGAACAGCCGCGCGCCGGCCGGGTTCGAGAGCTTGAGCGAGCCGCTGCGGTCGAACGCCAGCACCGCGATGTCGAGCTCGACCACCACCTTCTGCAGCAGCGCGCTGGCCTCGCGCGCCTCGAGCCGCTGCTCGCGCAGGGTCTGGGCCAGCGCGTTGACCTCGAGCACCACCTCGCCGAGCGCATCGTCGCGTCGGGCGCGGCGGCCGCGCAGCGAGAAGTCGCCCTCGCGCAGCGCCTCGAGCAGGTTGGCGAGCGTCTGCAGGTGGTAGATGACCTCGAAGCGCAGGCGGTGGGCGGCGATCAGGCAGGCGAACAGCGCGGTGCCGAGCGCGGTCAGCGCCAACCCCGGCGAGGCATCGAACCGCCACAGCACCGCAGCGAGCACCGCGATCGGCACCGCACCGACCGCGAGCGCGAGCAGCAGGATCCGGGTCTCGTAACTGGTGGCGCCGGAGCGCGTCGCGGCTCGCAGGTGGGGCTGCGGAGCGACCATCAGACGGCGATGCCCAGTTTCTCGAGCCGTCGATACAGGGCCGAGCGCGACAGACCGAGTTCGGTCGCGGCCTGGGTCGCGTTGCCGCTGCAACGCGCCAGCGCGGCGCGGATCAGCACGCGCTCGGCGTCCTCCAGCGACATCCGGTCCATGGTCGCGGTCGCCAACGGCGTGACGCCGGCCGGACCGAGCTGGAGCTCGGCGGCACCGATCCGCGGCCCGGCGCCGAGCAGCACCGCGCGTTCGACGCTGTGGGCGAGCTCGCGGACGTTGCCGGGCCAGCCGTGCGCGACCAGCGCGCGCTCGGCCTCCGGCGAGAAGCCCTCGAGCACGCGGCCGTAGCGGGAGGCGAGGCTGGTGAGGTAGCGCTCGGCGAGCGGCAGGATGTCCTCGCGCCGCTCGCGCAGCGGCGGCAGCTTGAGCTCGACCGTGTTGATGCGGAACAGCAGGTCCTTGCGGAAGCCGCCGGCGGCGATCGCCGCAGTGAGGTCGGCGTTGGTCGCCGCGATCACCCGCACCGACGCCTGCTGGGTCCGCGACGAGCCGATCCGCTCGAACTCGCCGCTCTCGAGCACCCGCAGCAGCTTGCCCTGCTGCGACCACGGCACGTTGCCGATCTCGTCGAGGAACAGCGTGCCGCCGTCGGCGAGCTCGAAGCGACCGATGCGGTCGGCCTTGGCGTCGGTGAACGCGCCGCGGACGTGGCCGAACATCTCGCTCTCGAACATGGTCTCGGGGATCGAGCCCATGTTGACGGCGATGAACGGCTGCGCGGCGCGCGGCGAGTTGTCGTGCAGCAGCCGCGCGACCAGGCCCTTGCCGGTGCCGGGCTCGCCGGTGATCAGCAGGTTGGCGTCGGAGGGCGCGACCCGCTTGATCATCTCGCACAGCGCCTGCATCGACGGCGCGCCGGCGATGAACGGCTCGGTGCCGCCGCGCAGCAGCAGGTTCTCGGCCGCCAGGCGCTCGCCGCGCGCCAGCGCGCGCTTGAGCGCGACCTGGTTGCGCAGGATCGAGCACAGGCGGGCGTTGTCCCAGGGCTTCTCGACGAAGTCGCGCGCGCCGCGGCGCATCGCTTCGACCGCGAGCTCGATGGTGCCCCAGGCGGTCATCACGATCACCGGCAGCTCGGGGTCGACTTGCTGCAGGTTCGCCAGCAGGTCGAGGCCCTCGGCGCCCGAGGTGGTGTCGCGGGTGTAGTTGAGGTCGATCAACACCGCATCGTAGGCGGCGCGGCCGACCGCCTCGAGCGCGCCAGCCGGCGAGCTCGCCAGCTCGACCACGAAGCCCTCGCCCTTGAGCAGCAGGCGCAGCGCCTCGCGCACGTCGCGCTGGTCGTCGGCGACGAGGACGTGCGGGGGCTTGTGGGTCGAGGAGGCGTCGCGGGGGCTCATGCGGGCACGAGTTTGCTCCAGGTCACTCCCTCGAGCCAGCCCCTTCCATCCAACCATCGAACAGCTTGACCGTGCGCGACCCGCGCGCGGCGTACTCGTCGTTGTGCGTGACCTGCACGATGGTGGTGCCGGCAGCGTTCAGCTCGGCCAGCAGGTCCATGATCATGCGGCCTTGGCTCGAGTGCAGCGCGCCGGTCGGCTCGTCGGCCAGGATCAGCTTGGGCGCGGCGATCACCGCGCGCGCCACCGCCACCAGCTGCTGCTGTCCGCCGGAGAGCTGGTTCGGATAGAGGTCCTTCTTGCCCACGATGTTGAAGCGGTCGAGCGCGTCGGCGACCCGCGCGCTGCGCTCGCCCGACTTGACGTCGCGGTAGGAAAGGGGAACTTCGAGATTCTCCGCCACAGTCAGATCGTCGAGCAGATGGTAGTGCTGGAAGATGAAGCCGACGTTGGCGCGGCCGAGCTCGGCGCGCGCCTTGGGCGCGAGCGTGCCGGTGTCGACGCCGTCGAAGCGGTAGCGACCGCCGAAGCTGGTGTCGAAGAAGCCGAGGATGTTGAGCAGCGTCGACTTGCCCGAGCCCGACGGACCCATCACCGAGATGAACTCGCCCGCCTCGACCGCCAGGTCGATCTGGCGCAGCACCCAGGTCGCGCCGGCCTTGGAGGCGATGCTCTTCTCCAGGCCGTGCAGTTCGATCAGAGGCTTCATTCGTGGCGCAGCACGGTGGTCGGTTCGGTGCGCGCTGCGCGCCAGGCCGGCAGCAGTGCGCCGAGCGCACCGGCGACCGCGATCGCGGCGAGCGCGGCGACCCGCACGGTCGGGTCGAGCGGCGCCACGCCGTGCAGCAGCGCGGCGAGCGCACCGCTCAGCAACTGGGCCGCGACCAGGCCAAGCGCCGCGCCGGCGAGCACGGTGGCGACGCCGTCGCCGAGCACTGCGGCGAGCAGGTCGCGCGGCCGCGCACCCACCGCGAGCCTGATGCCGAACTCGCGCCGGCGCTGCTCGACCGCGAGGCCGAGCACCGCGGCCACGCCGGTCGCGGCGAGCAGCAGCGCGATCGCGCCGAACGCGAGCAGCAGCGTCGCGACCAGGCGCTCGCGCGCGATTGCCGCGCTGATGCGTTCGGTCATCGACCTCGCATCCCAGACCACGACCTCCGGGTCTTGCGCGCGCACCACCGCGGCCAGCGGCCGCGCAAGCGCCGCGGGCTGCGCGCCGCGCAGCAGGAAGCGACCTTCGCCGTAGGACAGCTGGCGCCAATCCACGTAGACCAGCGGGCGCGGCGGTGCCGCGAGGCCCGCGTCGCGCAGGTCGCCGACCACGCCGACGACCTCGGCGGTCGCGCCCTGCTCCGGCCAGCCGACGCCGAGCGCGAGGCGCGCGCCGAGCGCGGCCTGCGTCGACCCGAACAGTTCGCGCGCGGCGCGTTCGGCCAACACCACCACGGGCGCACCGCCCGCGCCGTCGGCTGGGCCGAAACCGCGGCCGGCGAGCAGCGGCACGCTGAGCGCGTCGAAATAGCCCTGGCTCACCTGGTTCAGCACCACGTGGTGCTCGGCTTGGTCCGCAGTGCGCGCGACGATCTGGTCGCAGGCGCCATCGGGCGGCGGGCAGTAGGCGAAGGCCGCGGTCGCGACGCCCGGCAGGGCCGCGGCGCGCTCGAGCGTGGCGGCGAGGAAGGCGTCGGCCTGCGCGCCCTTGTAGTTGGCGCGCGGCATGCCGAGCTCCGCGACCAGCACTTGGTCCGGCACGAAGCCGAGCGGCTCGTGCTGCAGGTTCCAAGCGCTGCGCAGCATGAGCCCCGCGCCGACCAGCAGCAGCGTCGCCGCCGCCGCCTCGAACAGGATCAAGCAACGGCGCAATGCCGCGCCCGCGCGCGGTCCGCGCAGCGCGGCGGCGAGCCCCACCCGCTCCGCCTGGCGTGCGGCGCCGAGCGCCGGTCCGAGTGCGGCCAGCAGCACGCAGACGAGCGCCACGCCGATCGCGAACGCCGCGGTGCTGGCGTCGAGCGCCAGGGCGTCGAGCGGCACCGCGCCGAGCGCGAGCCCAGGTGCGGCGCGCGCCAGCAGCCAGAGCGTGGCACCGGCGAGCGGCAGCGCGAGCAGGGCGGCCGCGAGCGTGAGCAGCGCGCCTTCGAGCAGCGCGGCCCGCACCAGACGGCCGCGATCGGCGCCGAGCGCGAGGCGCGTGGCCTGCTCCGTGGCGCGCGCAACGCCGCGCACCAGCAGCAGGTTCGCGGCGTTGGCGCAGGCCAGCAGCAGCAGCGCGATCACGCCGCCGGCGAGCACCAGCAGCGTGCGCGTGGTGCTGCCGTCGTCGCGCGCCGCGCGCAGGTCGAGCACGCGGAACTCGAAGCCGACGATGCGGTCGCCGCCGAAGCGCTCAGCGACCACGCCGCCCGCGACCTGGAGCCTGGCATCGAGGGCCGCCGCCGTGGCACCAGGGACCGGCCGCAGCACGGCCTGGTGCCAGAACGAGAGCGCGCCCACGAGCCGGCGCGCGAAGGTCAGCCGCGGCGCCTGCGCCATCGGCACGAAGCCGGCGGCGCGCTGCGACAGGCCGGCGAAGCCGGCCGGTGTGACGCCGACGACCTCGAAGGCGTGGCCGTCGACTCGCAGCGTCGCGCCGACCGCCGCCGCGGGCTCACCGTAGAGCGCACGCGCCGCGGCGTGGCCGAGCACCAGCACCGGCGCGGCGCCTTCGACGTCGTCGCTCGACGCGAGCGGGCGGCCATAGGCGACCGGCACGCCGAGCACGTCGAGATAGTCACCGGCGACGAGCTCGAGCGGCAGGCGCGAGGCCTCGGCGGCGCCCGAAGCGAGGTTGAAGCTGCGCGGCTGCGCGGTGTACGCGGCGAGGCGACCGACGCCCGCCAGCTGCTCGCGCAGCGCGGTGTAGACCGGATAGGAAAGGAAGCTGCCGTCGGCACGCGCGCCGCTCGCCTCGATCAGCGTGCGGTCGATCACGCGCAGCTCCTCTGCGGCCGTCACGGGGGGAAGGTCGATCAGCACCGCACGCACCGCGGTCCAGACCACGCAGCTCGCACCGATGCCGAGCGCGAGCGTGAGAACCGCGGTGGCGGCGAAGCCCGGGTTGCGGACGAGGCTGCGCATCATTCGTCGCGCAACGCGGCCATCGGCTCGATGCGCGCCGCGCGCCAGGCCGGCAGCAGGCTCGCCGCCAGCGCCACCAGCAGCATCAGCGTGGAGATCGCGGCGAGCGTCGCCGGATCGCGCGGCTGCACGCCCTGCACGAAGCCGGAGATCGCCTGCGCGCCCGCCAGCGCGATGGCGATGCCGATGGCGATGCCGACGACCGCGAGCAGCAGGCCCTGCCGCAGCACCAGCGCCAGCACGTCGCGGGCGCGCGCGCCGAGCGCCATCCGCACGCCGAGCTCGCGGCGGGTCTGCGCCACCGCGTAGGCGATGGTGCCGTAGAGCCCGACCGCCGCCAGCGTCAGCGCGGTCGCGGCGAACAGCCCGAGCAGCCAGGTCGAGAAGCGGCGCGAGGCCAGAGTGCCGTCGACCAGTTCGCCGATGGTGCGCACCTGCCCGACCGGTTGGTCGCGGTCGATGCCGCGCACCGCCTCGCGCACCGGTCCGTCGAGCGCGGTCGCCGGCAGCGCGGTGTCGATCACGACGTAGGCGTTGTTGAACGGGTCGGCCGCGAACGGCACGTAGAACTGCGGCTGCAGCTCGCGGTCGGGACCGTACTGGCGAACGTCGGCGACCACGCCGACGACCTCGAACCAGGGTGACTTCTCGTCGCCGAAGCGCACCCGCTGGCCGATCGGATCCACTCCGGGCAGGAACTTGGCGACGAACGACTCGCTCGCCAGCGCCACGTTGCCGGTGGCCCCACGGTCGGTCGCGGCGATGGCGCGCCCGCGCAGCAGCGGGATGCCCATCGTCCCGAGGTAGCCCGGGCTGACGGCGTAATAGAGCGTGTTCGGTTCCTCGCCGGCCTTGGCCGGCGGCCGTCCGGCGATCTCGAACGACAGCACGTAGTCGCTGGCCATCGGCAGCGATTGCGCGATGCCGACCCGGGTGACGCCAGGCAAGGCGCCGAGCCGCGTCTCGAGCTCGGCGAAGAAGCGATCGGCGTCGGGCGGCTCGCGGTAGCGCGCCGCCGGCAGCGCGAGCTGGGAGTAGGCGCTGGTGGCGGTGTCGAAGCCAGGATCGACCGCGTTGAGCGCGGCGAGGCTGCGACCGAGCAGTCCGGCGCCGGCCAGCAGCACGACCGCGACCGCGACCTCGCCCACGATCAGCGCGTTGCGCAGACTGGCACCGCGGCCGCCGACCGCACCGCGACCGCCGTCGCGAAGGTCCTTGACCACTGCGCGCCGGGTCGCCAGCGCGGCCGGCACGATCGCCGCGAGCAGACCGGCGACCAGGCTCACCGCGACCGCGACCGCCAGCACCACCGGGTCGATCGCGACCTGGTCGATGCGCGGGAAGCCGGCCGGTGCGGCCGCGCGCACCAGCGGCATCGCGGCGGCGGCGAGGCCGATGCCGAGCGCGCCGCCGGCGAACCCCAGTAGGAGTCCCTCGGTGACGAGCTGGCGCGCGATGCGCCAGGCGCTGGCGCCCTGGGCGCGCCGGATCGCGAACTCGTGGGCCCGGCCCGCGGTCCGCACCAGCGTCAGGCTCGCCACGTTGGAGCAGGCGATCAGCAGCACCAGGCCGACGCCGGCGAGCAGCAGCAACAGGCGGCCGCGGGCCTCGCCGAGCAGGTCGTCGGCGTAAAGCGAGACCTTGGTGCGCCAGCCGGTGTTGCTGCCCGGATGCTCGCGTTCGAGCCGCGCCGCGACGGTGTCGAGCTCGGCGAGCGCGCCATCGAGCGTGCGGCCGGGCGCCAGCCGCGCGATCACGCTGGTGTAGTGGCCACCATGGTTCTGCTTCTCCTCCGCCGTCACCCGCCACAGCGCGTAGACCTCGCTGCTCTGGCGGGTCAGCGTGAAGCTCTGGGGCAGGATGCCGATGACCGTGTAGCTCCTGTCGTTGAGCGTGATGGCGCGGCCGACCGTGTCCGGCGCGCCGCCGAAATGGGTCATCCAGGCCGCGTGCGAGAGCACCGCGAGTTCATCGGAAGTCGCGAGGTCGCTGGGCGCGAACAGGCGGCCCTGCGCCGCGGTGACGCCGATGGTGCGGAAGTAGTCGACCGTCGCGTTGGCGCCGCGCAGGCGGACCGGCTCGTCGCGGCCGGTGAGGTTGAAGCTGCCGCCGCCGGCCATGCCCATCGATTCGAACGACCGGGCCGACTCGGCCCAGGCCGTGTAGTTGCCGGGCGAGACCGAGAACTGCGGGAACTCCGGCAGCTTGGTCTCGCGGATGCGCACGATCCGCTCAGGCTGGGGGAACGGCAGCGGATCGAGCACCACGCCCTTGAGCACGCCGTAGATCACGGTGGTCGCGCCGATGCCGAGGCCGAGCACCAGCACCGCCACCACGCTGTAGCCCGGCGCGCGGGCCAGCATGCGCCAGCCGATCCGGATGTCCTCGAACAATTTGTCCATGCGCGAGCTCCCTTGCCAGGTCATTCGTGGCGCAGCGCGACCATCGGATCCACTTCCGCCGCGCGGCGCGCCGGCAGCCAGCAGGCGGCGAACGCGATCGCGAGCAGCAGCGCGCAGGCGCCGATCAGGTTCAACGGGTCGAGGCGCTCGACGCCGAACAACAGCGATTCGAGGCCGCGGGTCAGGAACAGCGCGAGCAGCACGCCGACGCCGCAGCCCAACGCCGCCCAACGCAGGCCGCGGCCGAGCACGCTGCGCACTACGCGGCGCTGGTCGGCGCCGAGCGCCAAGCGGATGCCGATCTCGCGCTGCTGGCGCGCGACGTAGGACGCGAGCACGCCGAAGGCGCCGATCGCCGACAGCATCAGCGCCGACAGCGCGAAGCCCGCGATCACCGCGGCCCAGTGGCGCTGGTCGCCGAGCGAATCGCCGAGCACGCTCTGCAGCGTGGTCACCTCGGTCGGCACCAGCGTGGGATCGAGTCGCGCGAGCGTGGCGCGCAACGGCTCGATCAACGCCTCCGGTGCAATCGCGGCGCGCAGATGGAGGTAGGTCGGGTTGTTCGGCCAGCCCTGGCGGGTCGGCGCGAACACCGTGGCGCCGGCGTTGCGCAGGCCGTCGAAGCGCGCGTCACCGACCACCCCGACCACGGTCACCGGCTGGCTGCGGTCGCCGCCCTCGTAGAGCTGCTTGCCGATCGCCGACTCGCCGGGGAAGAAGCGCGCGGCCCAGCTCGCGGTGACCACGACGACCGGCGGCGAGTCGGGCGTGTCGCGCGCATCGAAGCGACGGCCCTCGAGCAGCGGCAGCGCGAGCGCATCGAAGTAGCCGTCGCTGACCGGGATCCAGGGCGACTGCGGCTCCTGCCCCTGCGCCGCCGGCCGACCGACGATGTCGAAGTTGTTGTAGCAGCCGCACTCCGGCGGCAGCACGTTGGCGAGGCCGACCGCGCTGACGCCGGGGATCGCCGCGATCTCGGGCAGCGCGCGCTGCCAGAACGCGAGCTGCGCGGCGGCATCGGGGTGCGCGGCCTGCTGCAGCTTGACCTTCGCGGTCAACACCGGATCCGGATCGAAGCCGGGATCGACGCGGGCGAGCTCGAGCATGCTGTGGACCAGCAGCCCGGCCGACACCAGCAGGGGCAGCGCGAGCGCGAACTGCAGCGCGACCAGCCCGTCGCGCAGCAGCTGCTGGCCGCGGCCGGCGCTCGCACCGCGCGACTGCTGCGGCGCGCCGCCATCGCTGTGGAACGCGAGCGGCGCCAGTCCCAAGCCGACGCCGCAGACGATGGCGAGCGTCGTGGCCAAGCCGAGCACCCGGCCACCGATCGCGACCTCGGCCAGGCGCGGCAGGTTCGGGCCGAGCGCGAGGTAGAGCTCGAGCAGACCCGCCGCGAGCGCCACGCCCGCCGCCGCGCCGATCAGCGCGAGCAGCAGGCTCTCGCCGACCAGCAGCCGCGCCAGGCGCCGCTCGTCAGCGCCGAGCGCACGGCGCACGGCGAGGTCGGGGGCGCGCTCGGTCGCGCGCAACAGCATCAGGTTGGCCACGTTGACCACCGCGATCGCGAGCAGCGCGAGCACCGCGCCGAACGCGACCCAGAGGAAGCCGCCGGAACCGCCGACGATCGCGTCGCGCAACGCGAACGGCGCGAGGCGCGCGGTCTCGTCGCGGAAGCCCGCCTGCCATACCGGGAACAACCGCTTGCTGATCGCCTCGAGGTCCGCCGCCGCGGTCGCGTGCGTCGCATCCGGGCTGAGCCGCGCCACGGTGCCGAGGACGAACGGTCCGCGCCGCGTCGGCGTGGCCGGCTGCATCACCGGCCAGAGGTCGGCGCGCATCGCCGCCAGGCCCTCCACTCCCGGCGCCATCACGCCGATGACCTCGTGCGGGTTACCGTCGAGCACCAGCGTCTGGCCGAGCGGATCGGCGGCACCGAACACGCGCGCGGCGAGGGCGTTGCCGAGCACCACGCCGCGCGGCGCGCCGGGCGCGTCGTCGCCGGCGCGGAACGCGCGGCCGCGCGCCGGCTGCAGGCCCATCACGTCGAAGAAGCCGGCGGTGACCGAGCGTGCGTTGACCCACTGCGGCTCGCCACCGCTGGTCAGCACCATGTCGCCGCCGCGCATCGCCGCCACCGCGCTGAAGCTGCGCTGCTGGGCCGCGATGCCCTGCAGGTCGGCGACCGAGGTGTTCCAGCTTCCTTGCGCGTTCTGGTTGCGGATCAGCACCAGCCGCTCCGCGTCCGGATAGGGCAAGGGCTTGAGCAGCACCGCGTCGAGCAGCGTGAACACCGCCACCACCGCGCCGATGCCGAGCGCGAAGGTCGCGATCACGGTCAGCGTATAGCCGGGCCGGCGCTGCAGCGCGCGCGCGGAATGCATGACGTCGGAGTTCAGGCCGTTCATGTGGACCTCACTCGTAGTGCAGCGCGACGACCGGGTCGACGCGCGCGGCGCGCCAGGCCGGCAGCAGGGTCGCCACCGCCGCCACCACCAGCAGCAGCGCGCTGACGCCCGCCAGCACCAGCGGATCGAAGGGATCGACCTGGAACAGCAGCGCGGCGAGGCCGCGCCCGAAGGCCATGGCCAACAGCGCACCCAGCGCGACGCCGGCCAGCGCGAGCTTGAGGCCGCCGGCCAGGACCTCGGTCAGGACCGCGCGCGGCGCGGCGCCGAGCGCCATGCGCACGCCGAACTCGCGGGTCCGCGCGGCGACGCCATGGGCAATGACGCCGTAGACGCCGAGCGTCGCCAGCAGCAGCGCCAGGCCCGCGAAGGCCGCGGTCAGGCTCGCGACCAGCCGCGGCGTGCGCAGCGAATCGTGCATGCGCGACTCCATCGTCGCGGGCTGGCCGATCGCGACGCCCGGATCGACCTCGGCGACCGCCCGCTTCACCGCCGGCAGCAGCGCCAGCGGATCGCCGGGCGTGCGCAGCACCGCGTAGAAGCGCCGCATCGTGGATCGCGCGCTCGGGAAGTACATCGTCGGCTTCGGCGCCGTCGCCAGCGAGTCGGAGTGGGTGTCGCCGACCACGCCGACGATCTGGCAGTAGACCCGATTGTCGTCGCGCGGGTTGAGCACCAGCCGCTGACTGAGCGGGTCGGCGACCTTGAGATGGCGTTCCACCAGGGTGCGGTTGACCACGATCGCGCAGGCGCCGCCCTCGCGGGTGTCGGAGGCGGTCAGCCCGCGGCCCTGCATCAGCGGCACGCCGAGCGCCGCGAAGTAGCCGGGCGTCACGCTGCTGAACCAGGTGCGCTGCGGCTCCGCCGTGACCGGCGTGCCGTCGACGATCGTGCCGGTGTCGCTCGAGCTGCCGCTGAACGGCAGGATCTCGGTGAAGCCGGAGGCGACGACGCCGGGGACCGCGGCGAGTCGCGCCTCGAACGCCGCGACGCCGGCGCGCAACGCGGCGTCGTCGGCGTACTTCGTGCGCGGCAGGGACATCGAGAACGTCAGCAAGCCTTGCGGCCGGAAGCCAGGATCGACCTGCTGCAGCGCGAGCAGGCTCTTGAGGAACAGGCCGGCGCCGACGGTGAGCGCGAGCGCCAGGGCGAAGGTGCCGACCACCAGCGTGGCGCGCAGCCGCTTAGACCCGCGACCACCGGTCGAGGCGCGATCGGCGTCGCGCAGGCGTGCGACCAGGTCCTCGCGCGCGGCGGCGAAGGCCGGCACGCAGCCGGAGAGCAGGCCGGCGCCGATCGCGGCCGCGAGCGCGAAACCGAGCACCCGCAGGTCGATGCCGAGTGGGACGCCTTCGAGCAGGCCCGGGGGCAGCGCGCTGCGGATCCAGGCGATGCCGAGCATCGCGACGCCGAGGCCCGCCACCGCGCCGATCAGCGCCAACACCGCGCTCTCGGTCAGCAACTGCGCGACCAGGCGGCCGCGACCGGCGCCGAGCGCGCTGCGCACCGCGAGCTCGCGGCTGCGACCGGTGGCGCGCACCAGCAACAGGTTCGCGAGGTTCGCCGCAGCCATCAGCAGCACCGCGCCGGTCGCGGCGAGCAGCAGCAGCAGCTGGTCGCGCACGCCCTGGACCACGACCTCGTGCAGCGGCTGGACGTAGCCTTCGAGCTGCCGCAGTTCGTCGTGCTGACCCGCCAGCCGTGCCTGCACCGCGTCGAGCTCGGCATCGGCCTGCTCGATCGTCGCGCCCGGCGCCAGACGGCCGACCACCGCGAGCCAGAAGCCCTGGCTGGGATCGGGGCTGCCCTGCAAGGGGCGGTAGAGCTCGACGTCGGCCATCAGCGGCGCGCGGAAGCCCGCCGGCAGCACGCCGACCACGGTCCAGGGCAGGCCGTTGAGCGTCACCGTCCTGCCGAGCACCGCCGGATCGCCGCCGAGCTCGCGCCGCCAGAAGCCGTCGGTCACGACGATCACGCTGGCGCCATCCTCGACGTCCTCCTCGGCGCTGAAGCCGCGGCCGAGCGCCGGTTCGATGCCGAGCGTCGCGAAGTACGCGGCCGAGACCATCGCGCCGCTCGCCCGCCGCGCGCCATCCTCGCCGTCGGCGAGCGTCGGTCCCCAGAAATTAAAGCCGGCGACCAGGTCGATCGCCTGGAGGTCGCGGTCCCACTCGCGCAGCACGCCGGGGTTGGTCACGTCGGCCGCCGGGAAGCCGCGCTTGGTGCCGTCACTCCACACCATCACCAGCCGCTCAGCCTCCGGATAGGGCAGCCCGCGGATCAGCAGCGTGTCGACCGCCGAGAAGATCGCGGTGGTCGCGCCGATGCCGAGCGCGAGCGTCAGCACCGCGATCGCCGTAAAGCCCGGCGTGCGCGCCAGGCCGCGGAGCGCGTGGCGGACATCGTGCAGGAGGTCGGTCATGTTGCGTTCCTTCTCACACCCTCTCCCGCTCCGCGGGAGAGGGTCGGGGTGAGGGCTTCACTCGTAGCGCAACGCGACCATCGGATCGATCTTCAACGCCCGCAGCGCCGGGACCGCGCAGGCCAACGCGGTGACCGCGCCGAGCGTGCCGAGCACCACGAGGTAGGTCAGCGGGTCGAAGCTCGAGATGTCGAGCAGGAACGAGGTCATCAGCTGGGCGAAGCCGACCGCGAGCACCAGGCCGATGCCGAGCCCGATGCCGAGCTGGCGCAGGCCCTGCCCCATCACCATCCGCAGGATCCCCGGGTCCTGCGCGCCGAGCGCGCGGCGCACGCCGATCTCGCGGGTCCGGGTGCCGACCGCGAACGCCAGCACCGCGTAGATGCCGGCCGCGGCGAGCAGCAGCGCGAACAGCGCGAAGGTGCCGAACAGCGCGCCGATCAGGCGATGGTCGAACAGCGCGAGCTGCATCCAGTCGTCGAGCGTGCGCAGCCAGTAGACCGGCATGTCGGCGTCGACCGCGGTCACCGCGGCGCGCACCGAGGCGGTCAGCGCCAGCGGGTCGCCGCCGCTGCGGACCACGAAGCTGAGGAAGCGCGGATCGGACTGCTTGATCGGCAGGTAGAGCACCGACTGCACGCCATCCTCGAGGTCGCCCTCGTGGAGCACGTCGCCGACCACGCCGACCACGGTCACGAACTTCCCGTTGGGGTCGTCGTTGGGGCCGAGCCGCACGCGGGCGCCGATCGCCGGCCGGCCCTTGAGGAACTCGCGCACGAACTCCTGGTTGGCGACCGCGACCAGCTGGGTGTCGGCGCGGTCGCCGTCGTTGAACACGCGGCCCTCGCGCTGCGGCACCGCCAGCGTCTCGAAGAAGCTCGGGGTGACCGCGATGTTGCCGGCGAACTTGTAGTCGCTGTTGCGGGTCGGCACCGGGTCACCGTCGACCAGCGCCGGGCTCTGGCCCATGAACGAGACCGGCAGGCTCTGGGTCAGCGCGACCTGCTGCACGCCCGGGACCTCGCCCAGGCGCAGCGCCAGCCGGTCGTAGAACTGCTGGCGCGACTCCGGCGTCGGGTAGGCCTGCTGGAACAGCGCGAGCCGTCCGGTCAGCACGCCCTCGGTCTTCACCCCGATGTCGAGGTCGTTGGCCTTGAGCGTGCTGCGCACGGTCAGGCCGGCCGAGACCAGCAGCACGCAGCTGAGCGCGATCTCGCCGATCACCAACATGCGGGTCAGGCGGGTCAGACCGCGGCCGGCGCTGCCGCGGCCGGCGTCCTTGAGCACGTCGTGGACGTCGAGGCGCGAGGCGCGCAACGCCGGCAGCAGGCCGGCGATGAACGCGGTCAGCACCGCGACGCCGAACGCGAACAGCATGACCCGCCAGTCGAGCGAGAAGTCGACGAAGTACGGCGGCGGGTCCTCGCCCGCGATCAGCGCGCGCTCCAGCGCCTGGTGGCCGGCGCGCGCGATCAGCATGCCGATGCCGGCGCCGATGAACGCGATCACCAGCGCCTCGGCCAGCATCGCCCGCACGATCTGCCAGCGGCTGGCGCCGAGCGCGGTGCGCACCGCGAGCTCGCGGGTCCGCTCGGTCGAGCGCGCCAGGATCAGGTTGGCGACGTTGGCGCAGGCGATCAGCAGCACCAGCACCACCGCCGCGAACATCGTGGCGATGATCTTCTTGGTCTGGTTGCCGACGAACTCGTCCTTGTAGGGCTTCACCACCGGCTCGAGGTCGAGGTTGGTGTCGGGGAAGTCCTTGGCCAGCTGGGCCGCGATCACGGCGAGGTCGCCCCTCGCGTCGGTGATCGTCAGGCCCGGCTTGAGCCGGCCGTAGACCTCGACCGAGACCGTGTCGCTGCGCTTCTCGTCGAGCGGCCGCTGCTGGGGGATCCAGAGGTTGTTGTTGATCGGGAACTTGAAGCCCGGTCCCATCACGCCGACGATCGTCGCATCGCTGCCGTTGACCCGGACCTTCTTGCCGATCACGCCGGGGTCGGCCTCGAAGCGGTTGCGCCAGAGGTTGTCGCCGATCAGCACCGGCAGCGGCGCGCCAGCGACGTCCTCGCCGGGCAGGAAACCGCGGCCGAGCACCGGCTTGACCTTGAGCACGTCGAAGCCGTTGGCGGTGATGAAGATGCCGTCGTAGCGCTCGGGCACGTCGTCGGCGCTCATGTTGATGGTGCCGCCGCTCCAGGCCGCGAGCGCCTCGAACGAGCGCTGGCGGCGCGCCATCTCGAGGTAGTCGAACCAGTTGACCTCGATGCTGAACTCCTGGGCCTTGGCGTTCTGGTACTCGACGTGCAGCAGCGCTTCGGGCTGCTCGAACGGCAGGTCGGTGAGGAAGAAGCCCTTCACCGCGCCGAACATGAAGATCACCAGGCCGAGGCCGAAGGCGAGCATCAGCGAGGCCACGGCGGTGAAGCCGTAGTTCTTGCCGAGCGTTCGCACGGCGATCTTCAGGTCGCGGAGCAGGTTCAGCATCGTCGTCTCCTCATTCGTAACGGAGGGCTTCGAGCGGATCGACCCGGGTCGCGCGGCGCGCCGGCATCCAGCAGGCGGTGAGCGCGACCGCGGCCAGCGCCGCGCTGACCAGCACGAACACGATCGGGTCGGCGGCCTCGACGCCGAACAGCAGGCTCTGCATCAGGCGGGTGGCGCCGAGCGCTGCGAGCACGCCGGTCAGCACGCCGAGCGCGGTGAGCCGCGCGCCCTGGCCGAGCACGAGCTTGAACACGTCGCTGCGCGAGGCGCCCATCGCGATCCGCACGCCGAGCTCGGGGATCCGCTGGCTGACCGAATACGCCAGCACGCCGTAGACGCCGATCGCGGCGAGCACCAGCGCCACCATCGCGAACACCACGGCCAGCACCATCGGCGCGCGGCGGGTGGCGAGCGACTCGGCGATGCGGGTGTCCATGGTCTTCATGTCGAACACCGGCTGGTCGGGGTCGACCGAGAGCACGGTGTCGCGGACCTGCTTGTTGATCGTCTCCGGCGGCAGCGTGGTGCGCACGACCAGGTTGACCTGCTGGCTCGGCCGCTGCCGGTAGTACCAGTAGTAGGTCTCCTTGGTCGGCTCGACCTGGAGGTTGCCGTTCTTGACCACGTCGACCACGCCGATGATCTCGGCGCGCGTGCCGTTGATGATGATCTGGCCCAGCGGGTCCTGGTCCTTGAAGTGGCGCTCGGCGAGCAGCCGGTCGATCACCACCGACTGCAGGCCGTCCTGCTCGATCTTGCCGTCGGTGCCTGGCGGCGGGAACTTGAGCGTGCGGATCGGATCCTTGGCCGGGTCGAAGACCCGACCGCGCAGGACCGGGATCTTCATGACCTTGAAGTAGTCCTCGTCGACCTGGCGGATGTGGCCGTGCGGGCCCGGCTCGCCGGGCGGCACGGTGCGGCCCTCGATGTTGTAGGAGGACTGGCTGCCCTGGTTCGAGAACGGCAGCGTGGTGGTGAAGCCGACGCCCTCCACGCCCGGCAGCGCGCGCATCTTGGCCAGCAGGCGGTCGGTGAAGTCGACGCGGGCGTTGCGGTTCTCCTGGCCGGCGTAGCGCGAATCCGGCAGCTCGATGCGCACCGTGACCAGGCCGGCGGCCTCGAAGCCGGGGCTCAGCTTCGAGACGTTGGCGAAGGAGCGGATCAGCAGGCCGGCGCCGACCAGCAGCGTGATGGCGAGCGCGAGCTCGACCACCACCAACGAGTTGCGCAGCACGGCGGCGCCGCGCCCGCCGGTGTTGCCCCGGCCGCCTTCCTTGATGACCTCGTTCGGGTTGACGCGCGCGGTCGCGATCACCGGCACCAGCCCGAACACGAGCCCGGTGATGCCGGCGACGCCGAGCGCGAAACCGAGCACGGTCAGGTCGATGGTCACGTCGAAGCCCTGGTTGGCGCGGTCGAGGCCGAGCCACTGGATGAGCTCGACCCCGCCGACCGCGACCGCGATGCCGGCCGCGGCGCCCGCCAGCGCGAGCACGAGGGCCTCGGTGAGCAGCTGCCGCGCCAGCCGCCAACGGTCGGCGCCGAGCGCGGTGCGCACCGCGAGCTCGCGCTGGCGGCCGATCACGCGGGTGAGCATGAGGTTGGCGACGTTGGCCGCCGCGATCAGCAGCACCAGGGCGACCGCCGCCTGCAGCAGCAGCAGCGTCTCCTTGAGGTTGCCGACCAGGTACTCGTGGTAGTTCCGCGCCTTGCCGGTGAAGTTGCCGTTCTTGAGGAAGCTGGCGAAGTCGGCGGCGCCATCCTGGCCGCTCGCGCCGATGCGATCGGCGTTCTCGCGCACGATCGCGTCGAACTGGGCGTTGGCCTGCTCGAGCGTCGCGCCCGGCTTGAGCCGGCCCAGGCTGCTGGAGAACTCGTTGCCGCGCTCGCGGTCGGTCTTCTGCAGGTCGGTGAAGGCGAACGGCACCCACAGGTTGATGCGCTCGGTGTTGAAGACGAAGCCTTCGGGCATCACGCCGATCACGGTCCAGGGCTCGTTGTTGAGGCGGACCTGGCGGCCGATGATCTGCGGGTCGGAGTTGAACTGCGTCTTCCAGGTGCCGTGGGTGATGACCGCGACCTTCTCGCGGCCGGGCACAGCGTCCTCGTCGGTGAAGGCGCGGCCGAGCGAGGGTTGGGTCTTCAGCACGGTGAACAGCGAGGGCGTCGCGACCAGGCCGACCAGCCGGTCGGGCCGGCCGTCGGCCGCGAGGTTGAAGGAATCGAAGGTGTACATCGCCAGGTCCTCGAGCGCGGGCGCGCGGGACTTGCGGTCGAGGTAGTCGGGGATCGAGGTGCCCGCTTCCTCCAGGCCGGACTTCGGATAGGTGTTGTAGACCTGGACCAGGCGGTCGCCATCGGTGAACGGCAACGGCCTCAAGTAGAAGCCGTTGATCACCGAGAAGATCGCGGTGTTGGCGCCGATGCCGAGCGCGAGCGTGAGCAACGCCGCGGCCGTGAAGCCGGGCTTGGCGGTCAGCGCGCGCAGCGCGTAGCGGAGGTCCTGGATGAAGCTGTCCATGCGCAGTCCCCTGGTCGATGGGTTAGATGTCGGTCCTCAAGCGGGCGCTCGCGGCCGGCGCCGCCGGTGCGGTCGCGACCACGCGCGGTGCGGCGTGCGACGCCCGCACCGCGATCACCGGCGGCGGTGGCGCCAGCAGCGCGCCGACCGCGCCGCCGGCGACGAACGCCAGCGCCAGGCCCAGCAGCAGCCGCGGCCGGTTCACGCCACCGCGACCTTGGCCTGCTCGGCCTTCATCCGCTTGGCGGTGTCCTCGTCGACCACCCGGCCGTCGAACATGTGGACCTGGCGGTCGGCTTTCTCGGCGTAGCGCGGGTCATGGGTGACCATGCAGATGGTCGAGCCCTGGGCGTGGAGCTCGGCCAGCAGCTTCATCACCGCCTCGCCGTTCTTGGAGTCGAGGTTGCCGGTCGGTTCGTCGGCCAGCAGGATCGAGGGCTTGCCGACCAGCGCACGCGCCACCGCGACCCGCTGCTGTTGGCCGCCCGAGAGCTGGGCTGGGTAGTGCTTGAGCCGGTGCGACATGCCGACCTTCTCGAGCGCTTCGACCACCCGGTCGCGCCGCTCGCCCTTGGCCATGCCGTCGCGGTAGGTCAGCGGCAGCTCGACGTTCTCGAACACCGTGAGGTCGCCGATCAGGTTGAAGGCCTGGAAGATGAAGCCGATCTCCTTGTTGCGGATCCGCGCCCGCTCGGAACCGTCGAGGTTCGCGACCTGCTGCGTGTTCAGCACGTAGGTGCCCTCGGTCGGCGTGTCGAGCAGGCCGAGGATCGAGAGCAGCGTCGACTTGCCGCAGCCCGAGGGGCCGCTGATCGAGACGTACTCGCCGCGCTCGATGTGGAAGTGCACGCCGGCGAGCGCATGGGTCTCGACCTCGTCGGTCAGGAAGACCTTCTTGATGTCCTTGAGGTCGATCAGGGCTGCGTCTTTCATCGCTCGTTCTCCTGGAAGGATTTCGTAGTTCTTAGAGAAGGTCGATCACTGGATGTCGATGCGGTCGTAGTCGTCCCACTGGGCGGTGTCGGAGAGCACCACCTGGTCGCCCTCGACGAGGCCCTTGCGGATCTCGATCAGGTTCACGGAGCTGCGGCCGAGCTCGACCGGCACCCGCAGCGCTTCGCTGCCGTCCTTGTCGAGCTTGAACAGCGTCACCGTGCTCTCGGGCTGGCCGTAGGCCGGTCGGCCGACGAAGAGCACGTCGGGCAGACGCTCGATCTCGATGGTGCCGTCGACCGAGAGGTCGGGGCGCGCGCCGCGCGGCAGCTCGCCGATCAGCTCGACGTCCACTTGCACGGTGCCGTTGGCGACCGCCGGGTCGATGCGCAGCACCTTGCCCGGCACGATGCCGTTGCGGGTGTCGACGCTGACCGGCTGGCCGAGCGCGATGTCGCGGGCCTGGGTCTCGGGGACCCTGAGCTCGGCGATCAGCACGTCGGGCTGCGCCACGCGCGCCAGGTTCATGCCCTGTTGCACCTGCTGGCCTTCCTCGACCGGCAGCTGCTGGAGCACGCCATCGATGCCGGCGCGGACCTTGAGCCCGCGGTACTGCTGCTCGCGCAGCTTGAAGGTGGTGCGCGACTGCTCGAGCCGCGCGGCCGAAGCGTTGAGCTGGGCGACGACCGAGCCCTTGGCCTTGCCGAGGCGCTCGGCCTCGATCTCGAGCTTGATCTTGAGCTGGTCGGCGGTCAGCACCGAACGCTTGTAGGTGATCTGCGAGACGATGCCCTTGTCGACCAGCTCCTTCTCGGCCTCGACCTGGAGCTTGGCCGACTCGTAGTCAGCGCGGGCCTGGGCGTGGCGGGCGCGCTGGTCGAGCTCCTCGTTCTCGGCCCGGACCTTGGACGCGGCGTGGTCGGCCTGGGCCCCGGCGTAGCCGGCGCGGGCGTCGTCATACGAGCGCACCACGTCCGGGTTGTAGAGCTCGAGGATGACGGTGTCGGCCGTGACCACCGCGCCGGGCTTGGCCAGCACGCGCTCGACCCGGCCGTCGCTCTCGGCGGCGATCCAGCGGATCTCCTTCGGCACCAGCGTGCCGGGGCCGCGGACCTGGCGCAGCAGCTCGCCGCGCTTGACCGTGTCGATCCAGACCGCGCCGCGCTCGACCTCGGGTGCTGCGGGCTTCAGGCTCGAGAGCGCATAGGCCGCGACCAGCAGGGCGACCACGCCGCCCCCGATCTGGTACTGGCGCTTGCGCTGCTGGTCTTTCTTGAAGTCGACGCGAGGTACATCCATGCATGCCTAGATGCACGAAGCGTGCCAAGCGTTGGGTCGCGTTGGAAAAAAGCCGCGTTACGCACAGGCGCGCGAGTGCGCACCTGTTGGTTGCGCGAGGAAGTGTCCCATGCGCGGGACCGCCATTCCCAAGACTGGGACAGCGCGGCTTAGAGATCGAGGCCTGGGTAGCGCCCGAGGTAGATCAGCACGAACGCGAGCGTGTTCGACACGCCGTGCGCAACGATCGGCACCACGAGGTTGCGGCGCGTGGCGAGGAACAGTGCGCCGAGCAGGAAGCCGCTCAAGCCCTCCTGGACCCAGCCGGAGACGCCCTGCTCCGTGTGACCCCAGCCGAACAGCAGGCTCGTGAGCACGAGGCTCACACCCCAAGCGAGCGTGGTGCTGCCGCCGAGCCGGGCCAGACGCTCCATGAGGAAGCCGCGGAAGCAGATCTCCTCGCCGAAGGCGGCGAGCGTCCAGTTGAGGGCCAGGAACAGCGCGAGCATCGGCAGGCTGCCAACGATGAACTTGAGGTCCGAATGGTCGGGTTGCACGCCGAACAACCCCGAGATCCACGGCGTGGTCACGGTTACCGCGAACAGTTCCAGCGCGAGGCCCGCGGCGACGCCGATCGCGATCGCGCGGGTCCAGTCGGGCGGCGCGGCGAAGCCGATGGATGCCCAAGCCTGGCGCTGCAGGCGTAGCGCGAGCCAGACCAGAGGCACCAGAAGGATCGTCTGCGACAGCGGGACGAGGCCGTAGGCGTCGGCGACGACGATCGCCACGAACAGGACGAGTTCGAGTGCGATGGCAGCCCGCGCGTTCAAGCAGCCGGACCCGCGGGATGCCGCCCGAGCGCCACGAACGCCCAGGCGAACGCCGCGGCCATCACGAGGTCGAGCGCGCCGCCGAGCGCGAGCAGCGGATCGCTGAGCCGTCCGACCGACCACAACCAGACCGCGGCGATGCCGAAGCCGAGCTTCTCGACGATGCCGGGCAGGATGATCAGCCGGTAGCGCAGCGGATCCTGCGCGATGACCAGGAACGCGAGCTGCCAGGCGGTCGCGACGCCGATGAATCCGAAGTAGAACGCGGGGTGCGTGAGGTCCGCCGGCGCCCGGAAGTACATCGGCAGCAGCGCGATGAGGCCGTAGGCGGCGGCGACGCGGAACAGCAGCGGGATCCGCGACACGCTCATCGCGGGTTCAACCGCCGGCGTAGCTGCAGCCGCTGGTGCAGGTCTCGCCGACCACCACCTTCGACAGCAGCGGCAGCTTCGGCTTCACCTTCTCGTACACCCACTTCGCGAGCACCTCGCTCGTGGGGTTCTCGAGGCCGGGGATGTCGTTCAAGTAGTGGTGGTCGAGCTGGTCGTAGAACGGCAGGAACGCGGCCTTGACGTCGGCGAAGTCCATCACCCAGCCGAGCGTGGGATCCAACGGTCCTGCCAGGTGCAGCTCGATGCGGAACGAATGGCCGTGCAGGCGCGAGCACTTGTGCGTGCTGGGCAGGTTCGGCAGCCGATGCGCCGCCTCGACCTGGAACGCCTTGAAGATCTCCACCTGAGCGGCGTTCAGAAGCGGGTCGAGAAAGTGAACGCGAGGGTCTCGCGCGCGCCCGATTCGATGCGCAGGCCGAGCACGTAGCCGCCGTCGATCTTGAGCCGGACCGCGCCGTAGGCGCCGCCCTGCTCGACCTCCTCGAAGGTGGCGGTGCCGGCGACCGTGCCGGTGCTCTCGATGTCACCGGCGACCCGCAGCGTGTAGGCGCCGGCCTGGAGCTCGACCTTCTCCCAGCGGAACGCGGCGCCGAAGCGGCCACCGGTCTCGCTGTACTTGAGCGTGGTGATCGAGACGCTGCCGGTGCCTTCGTTGAACACCCGCTGGTAGCGCGCCTCGGCCATCAGCGCGAACGGCCCCATCTCGAGGAAGCGCGCGCCGGTGAACACGCCGAAGGCGTAGCCGACCGGATCGCTGTCGGTGACCAGCGGTTCGGTCGTCATCTGGTCGAAGGCGAGGCCGGCCGCGAAGCCGAGGTAGAGCCAGTCGTTGGCGGCCTCGGCGAAGTCGAGCATCAGGCGCGAGCTGTCGAGGTCGTGCTCGACGCCGGCGACCGAGACCGCGGTGGTGGAGCTGGCGTAGTAGACCTCGGCACCGCCCGGCCGATGGCTGAAGGCGTCCTCGCCGGCGAAGGCCGCCGACGAAAGGCTGGCGAGTAGCACGAGGGAGGCGGGGACGATGCGCATGGGAGCTCCGGTGCAGATGCGGCGGGTCGATTCTACACGGCGCCCCTCGCCGGCCTTCCGTCTCCGCTCATTATCCGGATGCGCGAGGTACATTAGCGCCCCCGGTCGGCACCGCCCGACCCACCGCTGAGGTCCGCCATGCGCATCGTCCGTCCGTTCGCGTCCGCCGCCATCCTCGCAGCAACGATCAGCCTGCTCGCCGCTGCCGCGCCGACCACGCGCCAGCAGGACGCGGCGAAGCCGACGCCGATCCCGGTGACGCAGCAGGACCACCTCAAGCTCGGCGGCGATTACGACCCCGCGTTCCCGACCCAGGAGAAGCTGCTCGGCTTCCAGAGCGGCGACCGCGTCGCGACCCCGGCCGAGCTGCTCGCCGCGTTCACCGCCTGGGACCAGGCCAGCGCCAAGGCGCAGCTGTTCGAGCATGCCAAGAGCTACGAGGGCCGGCCGCTGGTGCACCTGGCGATCAGCTCGGAGAAGAACATCGCGCGGCTGGCCGAGATCAAGGCCGGCATGGCCAAGCTCGCCGACCCGCGCGGCGTGAGCGACGCCGAACGCAAGAAGCTCGTCGACACGCTGCCGGGCGTGGCCTGGCTCGGGTATTCGATCCACGGCCCCGAGACCTCGGGCGCCGACGCCGCGCTCGCGGTCGCCTACCACCTGCTCGCCGACAAGAGCGCGGCGACCCAGAAGCTGCTCGACGACCTCGTGATCGTGATCAACCCCTCGGTCAACCCCGACGGCCGCCATCGCTACGGCCAGATGCTGAACGAGACCCGCGGCGCGCAGCCCAACCTCGACGACCAGTCGATGCAGCACGGCGGCTGGTGGCCGGGCGGTCGTGGCAACCACTACCTGTTCGACCTCAACCGCGACTCGCTGTTCGGCGCGTTCCCCGAGACGCTGGGCCGGATCCAGGCGCTGCGCTCGTGGAACCCGATCTTCTTCGTCGACGGCCACGAGATGGGCTCGCTCGACACCTTCCTGTTCTCGCCGCCGCGCGAACCGGTCAACCCGAACCAGGCGCCCAACGCCCAGAAGTGGGCGACCCCGTTCGCCAACGACCTCGGCGCCGCGTTCGATGCCCGCGCCTGGCCCTACTACCACGGCGAGTGGAACGACGACTGGTACCCCGGCTACGCCAACGCCTACGCGCTGTACCGCGGCGCGGTGTCGTTCCTCTACGAGCAGGCGGCGGTCGCCGAGGGCGGCGTGCGCCAAAGCAACGGCACCATCACCACCTACCGCGAAGCGGTCGCCCACCAGGCGGTCGCCTCGATCGTGAACGTGACCACGCTGCAGAAGAACCTGCGCGCGGTGCTCGGCGACTACGCCGCCGACCGCGCCAAGGTCGTGTCCGGCGACGGGCCCTACGCCAAGAAGAGCTTCGCCATCCTGCCCAGCGCCAACGCCGCCCGCGTCCAGCGCTTCCTCGACCTCGCCGCGCTCCACGGCTTCGAGGTCACCCGCGCCGCCAAGGCGATGACGGTCCAGGCCACCGACCAGCTCGGCAACACCAAGAGCACCGAGCTGCCGGCCGGCACGCTGCTGATCGCGAACCGCCAGCCCGAGGGCCGGCTGATCGCGGCGTTCATGGACTTCGACCCCCGGCTCTCGCGCAAGGTGCTGGAGAAGGAGCGCAAGGAGCTGCTCAAGAAGGACGACTCGACGATGTACGACTGGACGGCGTGGAACCTGACCATGCTGTTCGGCTTGCCCGCCTACATGGTCGAGGCCGAGCTCGCGGGCGACAAGATCGCCGCGCCGGCGGCGCCCGCGATCGACGCGGATGCCAAGGCCTTGATGCTCGCGCTGCCCGGCGCCGACGACCGCACGGTCTATGCCGCGGCGCGCCTGATGGAGCGCGGCGTCAAGCTGCGCGTGCTCGACGAGGACACCACGCTCGACGGCAAGGCGCTCGCCCGTGGCACGGTGGTCGCGATGCGTCGCGACAACGAGGCCGGGTTCGAGACGCTGGTCGCCGGGGTCGCGGGCGACCTCGGCCTGCCGGTGACCGCGGTGCGCGTCGGCCTCGGTGCCGGCGACCTCGCCGACATCGGCGGCGGCCACTTCGACCTGCTGACCACGCCGCGCATCGCGGTGGTCGGCCGCGGCGGCGCCAACACCCAGGACTTCGGCAACGTCTATTACATGCTCGACCAGCGCATCGGCGTCCGCCATTCGCTGCTCGACGAGAGCCAGTGGTTCGGCAACGACCTGCGTCGCTACAACGTGCTGGTGCTGCCCGATCGCGGCGGCCCGATCCCCGACAACATCGCCCGCCAGCTCAAGCCCTGGATCGAGCAGGGCGGCACGCTGATCGCGATCGGCCGCACCGCGGCCCAGCTCGCCAGCGAGAAGTCGGCGCTGACCGCGGTCCGCACCCTGCCCGAGGTGCTCGACAAGCTCGAACCGTTCCAGGTCTCGCTGTGGCGCGAGTGGGACGCGCAGGAGAGCCGGCTCGCCGACGACGCCACGCTGTGGGCGCGCGGTCCGCAGTCCGCACCGGCGGTGCCCTGGGCCAAGGCCGGCAAGGCGGACAAGGTCGACAAGGACGAGGCCGCGCGTCGCGACGGCTGGCAGTCGATGTTCATGCCGCAGGGCGCGATCCTCGCCGCCCGCGTCGACGTCGAGCATTGGCTCGCCTACGGCGTGACGCCGGTGCTGCCGGTGCTGTACGGCCAGCAGCCGGTGTTGCTGAGCGCCGAACCGGCCCAGGCGCCGGTGCGCCTCGGTGTCTACGAGAAGAGCGCGGCCGCGCCCACCGGCGACAAGGACAAGAAGGATGGCAAGGAAGCGCGTCGCGCCGGTTGGGCGCCGCTGCCCGAGGGCCAGGACCTGCGCTTGCGGATGTCGGGCCTGCTGTGGCCGGAGGCGGCGCAGCGCCTGTCGAGCGCGGCCTACCTCACCCGCGAGCAGGTCGGTCGCGGTCAGGTGATCCTGTTCGCCGCCCCGCCGGCGGTGCGGGCCGGGACCGAGGGCACGATGCGCCTGCTCAGCAACGCGCTGGTGTTCGGACCGGGGCTCGGCGCCGAGGAAACCGTGATCCCGTGATGCCGCGTGCGGGGCGCGGGTGGAGAGGGTCTCTCCCCCGCGGCCGCTGACGCGACGAAAGAGGGCCGCATCTGCGGCCCTCTTTCGTTGCCCTCGCTACATCGCGGAACTCTGGGGTCGGCCCGAGCGGACATCCTGTCCGCGCGGGCCTCACCCGGCCATCCCTGGCCGGGCGACCCCGCGTTCCGCTCTTTCGCTCGGCGCGTCAGAGCCCGCGGGTCGAGACCCTCTCCACCCGCACCCCGCGCGTTGGCGCCAGGCTGAAACCGCGAGCCTTCGGCGCGGTGATCGTTGGTGCTGAAGCGCTGACATCGGTCCAGGTCGTGCGCACTTCCTGGCGCGCCGAGCGCCGAAGTCATTCGCTGGCGCTCAGCCGGTCCGCCGGCCAGGGATGTGCCGGCTACGCGCCAGCGAATACAGGCGGACAGGACGTCCGCTCTGGCCGACCGGCTATGCGCCTGTGAATGACGAGGTGCGAAGGGAAGCCCGAGCGGAGCGAGGGCCGTGTCAGCCATGTGCGATCGCGAAGCACGAACGCTCGCGTGCCCCGCGCAAACGGAAGCGGCGCCACCCTTGCGAGTGGCGCCGCTGCCTTTCCGTCACCGCCCGGCGCGGGGGCGCCGGTCAGCGCATCACGGCTTCTTGGCGCAGAGCTTGTACGCGCCCGTGCCCGAGTAGCTCAGCACGCGCCAGCGGTAGCTGCCGCTGGTGCCCGAGTAGCTCACGTTCTCGGTCGAGGTCGAGCCGGTGCCCGAGGCGACGTTGCTCCAGGTCGAGCCGTTGAGCTTCTGCAAATAGACGTCGAAGTCGGTGCCGCTCGGGCCCGTCAGGTTGCCGATGTGCGACCCGCTGATCGACGAGACGTAGCCCGAGGACGTCGGCTTGTACTGCGTCTGGCCCGCCGCGGTGAAGCTGCCGGTGTACTCGGTGTAGCCGACCGGGCAGTTGCTCGGCGCCGCCGCCGCGTAGTCGCCCAGCAACGACACCCCCGAGAACGCCGAGTAACCGCGCACCATCACGTGGTAGGTGCCGGCGGTCGGGTTCTGGTAGGTGCAGGTCTCGGCGTTGCCGCCCAGGTAGGGCCGGCAATCGTACGAGGCCGTGGTCGGCGCGCTGCCGAACTTCACGTACAGGTCCGCGTCACCGGTGCCGCCGCTCTGGGTGATGGTCAGCGTCGACTGGCCGGCCGGCACGACGATCGTGTAGCGGAGCTCGGCGCCGGCCGCACCGGCCAAGCCGGTCACCGCCACGCCGTCGGTCAGCACCGTGCCGCCACCACCACCGCCGCCACCGATGGCGGTGACCGCCGCGTTGGCGTCGACGATGCCCGAGCCGCAGCCCGAGCAGGTCGCCGGGAACGCGCGGGCCGACGACTTCAGCGTCGCCTCGATCTCGTCCGGCGTCGCGGTCGGCTTCTTCTGGAACATCAGCGCGGCGACGCCCGAGACATGCGGCGTCGCCATCGAGGTGCCCTGGAAGAACGCGTAGCTGTCGGCGCCGGGGCCCTGGGTGCCCGCGTTGAGCGTCGACAGGATGCCGTTGGGGTCGTTGGCCGCCGACTGCGCGCCACCCGGACCCGCGACGTCGACCAGCGTGCCGAAGTTCGAGTAGTAGGCGCGACCGCCGCTGCGGTTGGTCGCGGCGACCGCGACCACCCCGTTGCAGTTCGCCGGGCTCGAGTTCGAGACGTTCTGGTTCTCGTTGCCGGCCGCGATGATCACCACCGCGCCGAGCGAGCGCGCCGTGTTGATCGCCGACTGGCTGGTGGCATCGCAGGCGCCGCCGCCACCGAGGCTGAGCGAGACGACCTTGGCCGGGTTGGCGTTGGCCGGCACGCCCGAGACCGAGCCGCCCGCGGCCCAGATGATCCCGTCAGCGATGTCGGAGGTGTAGCCGCCGCAGCGGCCGAGCACCCGCACCGGGACGACCTTGGCGCCGTAGGCCACGCCCGCCACGCCCGAGCCGTTGTTGGTCACCGCCGCCACCGTGCCGGCGACGTGGGTGCCATGCCAGCTCGAGTTCGACGCCGGTTCGCCCTGGCCGCACTGGTTGGCAGTGCTCCAGTCGCCCGGATCCTGCGCGTCGGAATCGCGGCCGGTGCCGTCGTTCGAGACGAAGGTGTCCGCGATCATGTCGTAGCCGCCGACGATGTTGGCCGCCAGGTCGGCGTGCGGGCGGTAGCCGGTGTCGAGCACCGCGACCTTCACGCCGACGCCGGTGGCCTGGTCCCAGGCGGTGTTGGCGCGCAAGCCGCCGGTGGCCTCGAAGTAATGCCACTGCTCGCCGTAGCGGGTGTCGTTGGGCGTCGCATAGGCCTTGAGGATGCGGTCCTCCTCGGCGTACTCGATGTCCGGATCGCCGCGCAGCGCGGCGGCCAGCGCCCGATGCTCGCCCGACCGCCCGTGGACCAGGTAGACCCGGCCGCCGGTCGCGATCTGGCGCAGCTCCTCGATCGTCACGCCTTGCCGAGCGGCCGCCGCGGCGATCGCCGCCCGCGCCCGTTCGTTGCTCGGGGCACGGTCGTCGCCCTTGGCTTCGCGGAACTTGATGATGAGCCGCTCTTGCAGACCTTCGGGACCGGCCGGTTGCCCGGCCAGCGCAGCGCTGCTGGCGAACGCCAGGCCGAACGCGAGCGCGAAGAGACACTTGCCGGGCGTGAGCCCAGCGTTGCGATCGAGAACCATCGTCGTACCCCCGGAACAAGTTGTATGAACTTCGCGAGCCTCCGCGACGTGCGGAGCCCGCTCCCCCCAAGACGCCGGTCGCGGACCCCCGTCCACGACCGACACAAAACGCCGTCGCTTCTAGCAGCGTGCTCGCGTCGTTGGGAAGGGGGGCACGCGAAGATGAATACGATTCATCGCGGACGCGATATCGGGCCCCGCCATTCACGGCGCGTGGATGCCATGCGCCACCGACGGCGCGTCGGCAGTACCATCGGCGCCGCATGCTGGACTCGCTCGACCGCCCGCTCGCCTTCGTCGACCTCGAGACGACCGGCACCCACTCGGGCTTCGACCGCATCACCGAGGTCGGCATCGTCACCCTCACCGACGGCGTGCTCGAGGAGTGGTCGAGCCTGGTCGACCCCGAGTGCCGGGTCCCGCCGATGATCGAGGCCCTGACCGGGATCACCAGCGCGATGGTGCGCGGGGCGCCGACCTTCGGGGAGCTCGCCGGGGAGGTCGCCCAGCGGCTCGAGGGCCGACTGTTCATCGCCCACAACGCCCGCTTCGACTACGGCTTCCTCAAGGCCGAGCTGCAGCGGGTCGGGATCCGCTTCCAGCCCAAGGTGCTGTGCACCGCGCGGCTGTCGCGCAAGCTCTACCCCGAGTTCCAACGCCACAACCTCGACTCGATCATCGGCCGCTTCGGCATCGACTGCAGCGCGCGCCATCGCGCGCTCGGCGATGCCCAGGTGCTGGTGCATTTCCTGTCGGCGGTGCGGGCGAGCGTGCCGCCCGACAAGCTCGCGGCCGCGATCGCGCTCCAGCTCAGCAAGCCGAGCCTGCCGCCGCAGCTGCCGGCCGGCGCGCTCGAGGCGCTGCCCGAGGGGCCGGGCGTCTACCTCTTCCACGGCGAGGACGGCGCCCCGCTCTACATCGGCAAGAGCGTCAACCTGCGCCAACGGGTCGCCAGCCACTTCGCCGCCGACCATCGCGAACCGAAGGAGATGCGGCTGGCCCAGAGCGTGCGCTCGATCAGCCACGAGGTCTGCGCCGGCGAGCTGTCGGCGCTGCTGCGCGAGTCGCAGCTGGTGAAGGAGCTCGCGCCGGTATACAACCGCCGCCTGCGCCGGGCGCCCGACCTGCACACCCTGCGCTGGGCCGGTCCCGCGGCCGAGGGCACCGCGGTCGCGCCGCCGGCGATCGAAGCGCTCGATGCCGGGATGGCGCCCGACGCGCCCGAGCTCCACGGCGTGTTCCGCACCAAGCGCGAGGCCAAGAAGGCGCTGCTCGCGCTCGCCGACGAGCACGGCCTGTGCCGCAAGCGGCTCGGGCTCGAGACCGGCGCCGGGCCCTGCTTCGCGGCCCAGATCAAGCGCTGCCGCGGCGCCTGCACCGGGCTCGAATCGCCGCAGAAGCACGACCTCCGGCTGGCGATGGCGCTCGCCGCGCTGCGGCTCAAGCGCTGGCCGTTCGGAGGGCGCATCGGGTTGCTCGAGCGGAGCGCCGGCGACGGCGCCGGCCGCGCCCAGGTCCACGTCTTCGACCGCTGGCGCTTCGTCGCCAGCGCCCGGGGACCGGACCAGCTGGCCGCGGCATGGGTCGCGGCGCCCAGCCGCTTCGACCTCGACACCTACCGCATCCTGCTGCGCCAGCTCGATGCCTTGGTCACCAAGGGCGGCCGCGTCGAGATCGTCCATGCCCCGAGCCCTGCGCCGGACGGCTGACGACCCCATGCCATACTCGCCGCGAGGCAACCTTTCGGGCGCGCCGGTCATCTGAAGGACGGGGACCAGGACCGGTCCCCGCCGGCGAGCAAGGGATCCCGCGGTGTCGGAACCGGATTCGAAACTAGGCGCGTCGCTCGCTGAGCTGCGGCGGCGCAAGGTGTTCCGCGTCGGCGTCGGCTACGCCGTCGCCGCGTTCGCGTTCCTGCAGCTGATGTCCTCGATCGCCGGCGCGGTCGAGCTCACTCCCGCGACCATGCGCCTGCTCGTGCTCGGCGTGCTCGGCGGCTTCCCGCTCGCGTTGTTCCTGGCCTGGGCCTACGACATCACGCCGCGCGGCATCGAGCGCACCGTCGAGCGCGAGGACGCCCACAGCTCGCGCGCGCTCGAGCTCGCGATCATCGGCGTGCTGACGCTGGCGGTCTCCGGCATCGGCTACCTCATCTACCGCCCTGGGGCGCCGGCGCCGATCGCTGCGGCCCAGGCCGAGGTCGCCGACCGCTCGATCGCGGTGCTGCCGTTCGCCAACCTCTCCGGCGATCCGGCCAACGACTACTTCGGCGACGGGCTGGCCGAGGAAATCCTCAACGTCCTCGCCACCGTGCCCAACCTGCGGGTCGCGGCGCGGACCTCGTCGTTCGCCTACAAGGGCCGCAACGAGGACGTCCGTCGCATCGGCAACGAGCTCAACGTCGCGACCGTACTCGAGGGCAGCGTGCGCAAGAGCGGCGACAAGGTCCGGATCACGGTCCAGCTCATCAACGTCGCCGACGGATTCCACCTCTGGTCGCAGAACTTCGACCGCACGCTGTCCGACATCTTCACCATCCAGGACGAGATCGCGAAGGCGGTCGCCGAGGCGCTCAAGGTCCGGCTGCTGGGCGAGACCTCGGCGGCGGCCAAGATGGGCGGCACCGGCAACGTCGCGGCCTACGACCTCTACCTGCTCGGCCGCCACAACATGCAGCAGCGCGACGAGCAGGGCCTGCTCGCCGCGGTCGGCTTCTTCGAGCAGGCGCTCGCCGCCGACCCCGAATACGCGCGGGCCTGGTCGGGCCTCGCCGACGCCTACAACCTGCAGATCGGCTACGGCAACCTCACGCCGGGCAAGGCGCTGGCCAAGGCCGAGCCCGCCGCGCTGCGCGCGCTCGCGCTCGACCCCAAGCTCGCCGAGGCCCACGCCTCGCTCGGCCTGATCCGCGGCGGCCAGGGCCGCGAGAAGGATGCGATCGCGTCGTTCGAGACCGCGATCAAGCTCGATCCTGACTACGCACCGGCCTGGGTCTGGTACGGCACCTCGCTGATGAACCTGGACCGGCGCAAGGACGCGCTCGCCGCCTACGAGAAGGGCTACCAGCTCGATCCCCTGCTGCCACCGGCGGTGTCGAACCTCGCCGACCAGTACGAACGCCTCGGCCGCTACCGCGATGCGATCCCGCTCGCCGAACGGATGGTGCGACTGCGGCCGATCGATGCCAGCGATTGGCACGCCAAGATCGGCGACGCGCTGACGCGCCTCGGCGTGCCCGGCGAAGCGGTGCTCGCCTACCACCGCGCGCTGGTGGCCGACCCCCGCAACGCGCATGCGATGGCGGCGATGGCGCGGGCCTGGACCGTGCTCGGCGATCTCGCGGAGGCGCAACGCTGGATCGCGCGGGCAGAGATGGCGGCGCCGCTCGCCGATGCGACGATGATCGCGAAGCTGGTGCTCGCGATCGCGCGGCGCGAGGACGACAAGGCGATCGCGATGGTGCGGGCCGACCTCGCCCGCTCGCCGGTGCGCCGCGACGACCTGGGGATCCAGGTCCAGTTGCTGCTCGTGCTGGCGCTCGCGGACCGCGGCGGCGACGCGGCGGCGCAGCTCAAGGTCATCGAAGGCATGGTCGGCCCGGTGCAGGTCGGCACCGTTGGCGACACCTTCACGGCCCACCTCGCGTACGCGCTCAAGAAGGCGAAGCGCACCGCCGACTTCGAGCGGATCGTCGCCGACGGGCTCAAGGCCATCGAGGCCAGGGTCGCGCTCGGCGACCAGCGCGGCGACCTGCATTTCGCGGCAGCGGAGCTCCGCGCCGTGGCCGGTCAGACCACGGAAGCGCTCGCCGAGTTCTCGCTCGCGCTGCAGCGCGGTTGGATCGACGCGCCGTTCGCGCGCCGCGACCCCTTGCTGGCGTCGCTGCGCGACGACCCGACCTACACCGCGCTGCTCGACACGATGGACAAGTCGCTCGCCGCGCAACGCGAAACGCTGGCCAAGGCGCCGCCAGCGCCGTTCGAGCCGCCGCTGGACGCGCCCGCGGTCTCGCTCGCGGCGACCGAGCTCGACCGCCTGGTCGGCAACTACCTGCTGGGCGGCTACAGCGAGCTGACCCAGATCGTGCGCCACGACGACGGGCTCGCCATCGTCCGCGGTCGCCATCCACCGGCACCGTTGCGCGCGCGCTCCGCCCTCGAGCTCAGCGAACCGGGGCTCGGCGAGCAGTTCGCCTTCGTGCTGGGACCCGACGGCCGCGCCAGCCACGCCCGGGTGCGCGTCCGCGGCCAGGAGCTGCGCCTCAAGCGCATCGCGTTCGAGATGCCCCATGCCGGCTACGCCGACAAGGCCAAGTACCCGGACTACCCGGCGACCTACGTCTTCGAGGCCGGTTTCAAGGCCACCGTCCGCCTCAAGGACGGCCGCCTGGTCATGCAGCAGGACGGGCAGGCCGAGGTCGAGCTGTTGCCCTCGGGCGAGGACCGCTTCTTCATCGTCGGCGCCGCCCTCAACCTGATCTTCCTGCGCGATGACGCCGGCGCGGTGACCGCCTTGCGGGTACAGCAGGTCGACTCCGAACTCGAAGGCAAGCGCGAGGCGCCCGCACCGACCACGCCCTGACCGCTGCCCGGATGGGCGGAACCTCGCCCGGCCGCCGTGGTCCCATGTGCTACCGTCCGCCGCCGCCGTGACCCGGTCGGCCCCTCGAACCCTTCAAGAAAAAGCAGACCCAGGAGCTCCCATGCGTCCCGCTTCCGCCGCCACGGCGTTCGTCGCCGCGCTCGCCGCTGCCCTGATCGCCGCCTGCGGCAGCAGCGGGACCGCCTCGCCGCGCAGCCGCGCCTCGGCCGCCAACATCGAGTCCCACGTCCGCTTCCTCGCCGACGACCTGATCGAGGGCCGCGAGGCCGGCACCCGCGGCTACGACCTCGCCGCGCTCTACGCGGTGGCCCAGTTCCGGCTGATGGGCCTCGCGCCCGGCGCTGCCGACGGCTCCTACCTGCAGGAGGTGCCGCTGCTCAAGGGCACCCGCGTGATGGACGGCGCGCGCTTCGTCTACGCCCGCGACGGCAAGCGCACCGAGCTCAAGACCCTGGTCGACTGGATCCCAGGCGCCAACTACAACGCCGAGCTCTCCGAGGTCAGCGCGCCGCTGGTGTTCGTCGGCCAGGCGGTCCACGCCCCCGAGCTCGGCCACGACGACCTCGCCGGCGTCGAGCTCAAGGGCAAGATCGCGGTGTACTTCAGCGGCGCGCCCGAGCGCTTCGGCAACACCGAGCGGGCGGTAAGCTCCTCGCGCAGCGAGAAGGCGCGGGTCCTCACCGAGCGCGGCGCGGTCGGCACCATCGCCATCAGCACGCCCGAGGAGGACAAGCAGTTCCCGTGGGAGCGCTCGCTGCGCTACGTGCCGCGCCCCGGCATGCGGCTGGTCGGCCCCGACGGCCAGGGCGTCGACACCTTCCCCGAGCTCAAGGCCAGCGCCTCGCTGACCCTCGACTGGGGCCGCAAGCTGTTCGAGGGCGCGCCGGTGTCGTTCGACGACGCGGTCGCCAACCTCAAGAAGGGCGAGTCGAGATCCTTCGACCTGCCGGGCTCGGCGACCATCGCGGTGCGGACCAAGCTCGAGCGCATCACCAGCCACAACGTGGTCGCCCGCCTGCCCGGCAGCGATCCCGTGCTCGCCGCCGAGCACGTCGTGTTCACCGCCCACCTCGACCACCTCGGCGTCAACCAACCCGACCCGGCCAAGCCCGACGCCGACCGCATCAACAACGGCGCGATGGACAACGCGCTCGGCTGCGCGATCCTGCTCGAGGTCGCCCGCAACATGGCGGCGTCGGCGGTGGTGCCCAAGCGCTCGGCGCTGTTCGTGCTGGTCACCGCCGAGGAGAAGGGCCTGCTCGGCGCCGACTACTTCGCGCACTTCCCGACCGTGCCGAGCGAAGGCATCGTCGCCAACGTCAACATGGACATGCCGACGATCCTGACCGAGCTCACCGACGTGATCCCGTTCGGCGTCCAGCACTCGTCGCTGCAGCACGTGCTCGAGCGCGCCGCGCGCGAGATCGGCTTCACGCTCTCGGCCGACCCGTTCCCCGAGGAGAGCGTGTTCGTGCGCTCCGACCAGTACCCGTTCGTGCGCCAGGGCATCCCGGCCGTGTACCTCGACTCGGGGATCCGGGCCAAGGACGCGGCCGTCGACGGCAAGAAGCTGCTGTCGGGCTTCCTCGAGGACACCTACCACTCGCCGACCGACGACCTCGGCCAGCCGATCCACTGGCCGACCGCGGCGAAGCTCGCCGACCTCAACCTGCGGATCGGGATGATGATCGCGAACGATCCGCAGCGCCCAACCTGGAACGAGGGCGACTGGCTCGGCGCGCGCTTCGCCAAGCGCTGACGCAACTCATCACGCGGCGGAGCCGGGCCGAGTCCCGGGCTCCTGCTGGCGCGACGAACGAGGGCCGCTGATGCGGCCCTCGTTCGTTTCCCGTCGCAGCATCGCGGAACGCGGGGCCGCCGCGCGCGCGTCGTCACTCCGTTGCGAAGCGCGGGCTGACCCTGTCGCGCTCTGATTTGGACCAAAGAGGCGATCCCGGAGTGCGCTGCGTCGTGACGAGGACATGGGCGCGCCGCGCGTGGTCCCCCGACCTTCGTCTTGGCGTGCCGAGCGGTGAAGTCTTTCGCTGGCGCTCTGCCGGTCCGCCGGCCAGGGATGGCCGGCGGAGGCCAGGCGGACAGGACGTCCGCTCTGGCCGACCGGCTACGCGCCTGCGAAAGACGAACCGCGAAGGGAAGCCGATGGCCGCGCACGCGGCCATCGGCCACGACAACAACGAAGGTCGGGGGACCACGCGCGGCGCGCCCCCGCGCTCGCTTCACACCACGCAGCGCACCCCGGTGCCGCCGATCCCGCAGTAGCCCCCCGGGTTCTTGGCGAGGTACTGCTGGTGGTACTCCTCGGCGAACCAGAACGGCGGCGCCGCCGCGATCTCGGTCGTGATCGCGCGATGGCCGGCGGCGGCGAGCGCGGTCTGGTAAGCCTCGCGGCTGCGCTCGGCGGCGTCGCGTTGCGCATCGGTGGTCCAGTAGATCGTCGAGCGGTACTGGGTGCCGACGTCGTTGCCCTGACGCATGCCCTGGGTCGGGTCGTGCGCCTCCCAGAACGCGCGAAGCAGCGCGTCGAAGCCGGGCTCGGCGGGCTGGTACACCGCCATCACGGTCTCGGCGTGGCCGGTCATGCCGGAGCAGACCTCCTCGTAGGTCGCGTTGGGCGTGAAGCCGCCCTGGTAACCGACCGCGGTCACCCACACGCCCGGCGACTGCCACAGCTTCCGCTCGGCGCCCCAGAAGCAGCCCATGCCGAAGTACGCGATCGCGCTGCCCTCCGGGTAGGGCCCAGCGAGCGGTTTGCCGTTGACGAAGTGGGCGCCCGGCCGCAGCACCGGCGTCGCGCGTCCGGGCAACGCGCGCTCGCGCGCGATCAGCTGGGCCTTGGGGTTGGGCAGTCCGAACATGGAATCCTCCGGGGCGCGGTCGCGGCCATCGTCGCAGGAGACCGGCCCGCGGTGCTGGATGTTCCGCCGCGCCTCAGTCCTGCGGGTCGTTGCGGTCGCGGGAGTCGAACTCGAGCCAGAACCGGGTGCCGACGCCGACCGTGCTGTCGAGCCCGATGCTGCCGCCCATCTGCTCGGTCAGCGCCTTGGCGATCGCGAGGCCGAGGCCGCTGCCGCCCTGGCGCCGGTTCTCGACCGAGTGGACCTGGACGAACGTGCCGAACACCACCTCGACGTGCTCGGCCGGGATGCCCGGCCCGCGGTCGTGGACGGTGACGCGGATCCGCGAGTCGAAGCGCTCGCCGGTGACCACCACCGGGTGGCCCTCGGGCGAGAACTTGCAGGCGTTCGACACCAGGTTGATCAGCACCTGCTCGAAGCGGTGCGGGTCGACGTGGATGGTGAGGCCGGCCGGCACCGACGACTGCAACGGCACCTTGAGCTCCTGCGCGAACGGCCCGATCGAGCGCAGCGAGTCGTCGACCATCGCCGCGACGTCGGCGTCGCGCGGTTCGAGCATCAGGCGTCCCGAGGTCATCCGGTTGAGGTCGAGCACGTCGTTGACCAGCGACAGCAGGCGGTCGCTGTTGCGCAGGGCGATCGAGACCAGCTCCTTGCCCTGCTCCGAGCCCGGCCCGAGGTGGGCGAGCAGCCGGATCGAGCCGGCCAGCGAGGTCAGCGGCGTGCGCAGCTCGTGGCTGACGGTCGAGATGAAGCGGTCCTTCATCCGCGTCACGCGCTTGCGTTCGGTGACGTCGTGGGCGCGCACCAGGTACAGCGCCGGCCCGCCGCTGAGGTCGCTGACTCGACGGACCGAGACCTCGCACTCGATGTTGCGGCCGTCGCGGCTGCGGAACATGAGCTCGAGCGGCGGTTGGCTGCCGGCGAGGACGCCCTGCCGCAGCACCTGGCCGATCGCCGCCCAGGCCTTGGGGTCGGGCAGCACGAAGTCGGGCACCCGGCCGATCGCGTCGCCCGCCTCCCAGCCGAACGTCGATTCGAACGCGCGGTTGACGTGGACGATGCGGCGGTCCTGGTCGAGCACCGTGAGCGGGTCGGGCAGCGATTCGAACATCGCGAAGAAACGGTTGCGCTCGGCGGCGAGCGCAGCGGCGTCGCCCTCGCTGCGGACGCGCAGCTCCTCGTTGTCGATCACGCCGCGCGCGACGTTGCGGGCGACCAGCGTCATGCCGAGGAAGAACATCACCACCAGCAGCACCAGGCGCAGGTGGCTGCCGCCGCCTTCGCCGGGATCGATCGCCAGGTGCAGCGCGAACGGTGCCAGCGCCATCGCCATGAACGCCATCGCCAGCTGCAGCCGCGAACCGACCGTGCCGGCCGCCCCCGCGCAGATGCCGGCGAGGATCAGCGCGACGAACTGGTGGCGCTCGTGGTCGGCCGGCGCGTAGAGCCAGATGCCGACGGCGCCCCACACCAGGCCGGCGACCAGCACGCCGGCGGCGGTCATCCGGTAGACCCGCAGCGTCTGCCGATGGTCGACCGCGACCGGGGTCGGTGCGCGCTTGATGAGCCAGATCCGCACGCCCGACATCGCGAGCATCACCGCGAACCAGGCCGACAAGGTCGCCTGCGGCACGTCGCCCCACAGGCCCCAGACCAGGAACCCGGCGACGACCACGCCGAACGGCGCGGCGGTGCGCGCGCCGACGGTCAGGCTGCGGACCTGCGCCACGAACACCGCCGGACGCTCGGTGAGGTCGGCGGGGGTCCACAGGTCGCGGAGCTGGCGCAGGGGTTCGAGCACGCGTCCGCATGGTACCCCGGGTAGACTCGGCCGCAACCAAGGCGGGGGCGACGATGGACGAGAGCACCGGGGTCCACGAGTTCGTCGACGATCCGCGCAACGCCGCGATCCTGATCTACGTCGACGGCGCGCTGCTGCCGCGCGCCGAGGCCAAGGTCTCGGTGTTCGACTCCGGCTTCGTGCTCGGCGATGGCGTGTGGGAAGGCCTGCGCCTGCACCGCGGCCGTTTCGCCTTCCTCGACGCCCACCTCGACCGCCTCTACGAGGCGGCCAAGGCGCTGATGATCGAGGTCGGTCTCTCGCGTGCCGAGCTCACCGCCGCGCTCCATCGCACCGTCGCCGCGAACAAGATGACCGACGGCGTCCACGTCCGCTTGATGGTCACCCGCGGCGTCAAGAAGACGCCCTACCAGGACCCGCGCCTGACCATCGGCAAGGCGACGGTCGTGATCGTGCCCGAGCACAAGACGCCCAAGCCGGAGCTGGTCGCGCGCGGCCTGCGCCTGTTCACCGCCCACGTCCGGCGCGGCTACCCCGACGTGCAGGACCCCAAGCTCAACAGCCACAGCAAGCTCAACTGCATCACCGCCTGCATCCAGGCCGCCCAGGCCGGCTGCGACGAGGCCCTGATGCTCGACCCGCAGGGCTTCGTCGCGACCTGCAACTCGACCCATTTCTTCATCGTCCGCAAGGGCGAGGTCTGGACCTCGACCGGCGACTTCTGCATCCCCGGCATCACCCGCGCCAACGTGATCCGGGTCTGCCGCGAGGCCGGCATCCCGGTCCACGAGAAGCGCTTCTCGTTGCTCGAGGTCTACGGCGCCGACGAGGCGTTCTGCACCGGGACCTTCGCCGGTCTCGTCCACTGCACCGAGGTCGACGGCCGGGTGCTCAACGAGCGCCGGCGCGGTCCGATGGTCGAGCGCTTGCAGTCGCTCTACGCCGCGTTGCTCGAGCGTGACGTCGCGGCGCAAGCCGCGCCCAAGTGACTCGCCTCGCCTGCTGGAGCGGTCCCCGCAACATCTCGACCGCGATGATGCGGTCGTGGGAGAACCGCGCCGACTGCGCGGTGGTCGACGAGCCGCTCTACGCCCACTACTTGAAGCACACCGGTCTCGACCATCCGGGCAAGGACGAGGTCATCGCCGCCGGCGAGACCGACTGGCGCCGCGTGATCGACGCGCTGGTCGAGGGCCCGGTGCCGGGCGGCCGCGCCGTCTACTACCAGAAGCACATGACCCATCACCTGCTGCCGCACATCGACGACGGCTGGTTCGCCAAGGTGACGCACGCGTTCCTGGTCCGCGACCCGCGCGAGGTGCTGATCTCCTATCTCAAGAGCCGGCCCGACGCCGAGGTCACGGCCGACGACCTCGGCGTACCACAGCAGCAGCGCATCCACGCCCGGGTCCGGACGCTGATCGGCGCTGACCCGGTGGTGATCGATTCGGGCGAGTTCCTGAAGGACCCCGCGGGCCAGCTGCGCGCCTGGTGCGCCGCGCTCGGCCTCGAGTTCTCCGAACGGATGCTGCGTTGGCCGGCCGGCCCGCGCGACACCGACGGCGTCTGGTCACCCTACTGGTACGACGCAGTCCTGAAGAGCACCGGATTCGAACCCTGGCGCGAACGCGATCACCGCGTCCCGGACCAACACCGCGGCATCATCGACGAGTGCCTGCCGCTCTACGAAGCGCTCTTCGCCAAACGACTACGAACGTAGCGGGCGGCCGATCTGCCGTGTTCCGAGCGACTGGGTCGCGTCCGCGTCTGAAGGAGCGAGGAACACGGCGGAGCGGCCGCCCCGCTCGGTATCCGGCAGATCGGCCGGCGCAGAGCGCTACAGCATGCGTTCCGCGACCCCGTCCTTCTTGAAGAACTTGTGATGGAGCGCGATGCCGACGTGGCCGAGGATGAATAACGAGAACGCCCAGGCGCCGTATTTGTGCGCTCCTTCGAAGATCTCGTGCATCGTCTCGTTGGCTTCGAAGAACGCCGGGATCACGAACAGGCCGAACACGTCGGTCGGTCGATCTGCGTAGGCGCCGATCAGGATCCCGCCGATCGGCAGCAGCACCATGAAGGCGTAGAGCGCGCCGTGGCCGATCTTGGCCAGCCGCTGCATCCGGGCGTCGACGCTGCCGGGCAGCGCCGGGGCCGGGTCGAACGCGCGCCAGGCGAGCCGGACCACGACCAGGATCAGCAGCACCACGCCGAGCGCCTTGTGCACGCCGATCGAGGCGCTGCGCTCGGCGCCGCGCTCCATGAACTCGAAGGCCCTGAACCCGAGGTAGATCTGCAGCAGCAGCAGCGTGCCCATCGTCCAGTGCAGGACGCGGGCGACGGTGCCGTAACGGTCGACGGTGTTGCGCATGGAGCCTCCGGAGCTCATGGGGTGGCGGGGGGCGGCGGGACGAGGTCGGCCAGGATCAGGTTGGCGTAGATGACCTTGCCGTCGCGGCGCGCGGTGATCCTGACCCGGGTGCCGGGCGGCAGCTCGGTCAGGCGCTGGCGCAGGCCGGCGAGCGTGAGCTGGGTCGCCGCCACGCCATCGACCGCGACGATGCGGTCGTGGGCCTGGAGCTGCGAGCGCGCGCCCGGGCCGTTCGGCGTCAGCGCCGCGATCAACAGGTCGTCGCCGTCGAGGTTGATCCACATCCCGGAGCGGTCGTGGGCGTCGGGCGTCGCGAGCGCGGCGTTGGGCTCGAGCAGCAGCGCGCCGCCGACGAAGTCGATGCTGACCGTGAAGCGCGCCAACAGCCGGCCGCCGATGCTGCCGTCGAGGCGGCGTCCGCCCGGCAAGGGCCGCGCCGCGTCGCGCAGGATGGTGACCACCTGCGGCGCGCGCAGCCCGCCCCACTCGAACGCGCCGATGCGGGTCGCGTAGCCGCGTTCCTCGCCGCCGGGACCCCAGCCGACCACGCCTTCGTGGCGATGGTCGTAGACCTTGAGCAGGTCGTGCTCGTCGACGAACCCGCCGTGGAGCACGAGCGGCGCGCGGGCGGCGGGCTCGATCGCGAAGTCGCCGCTGCGGCCATCGACGCTGGCCCGCACCAGCGGCAGGCGTTCGACGAAGCGCAGCGGCAGGCGCACCGCGCGCTCGGGGGCGCGGAACGCCGCGGGCGCGGTCAGCGTCATCAGCCGCGCCGCGTAATCGAGCGTCAGCACGACCTCGGCGAAGGATTCCGGGCCGAGCACGCCGTCGACCGGCACCGGCTCGAACTCGCGCCAGCGCTGGAGCTCGAGCAGGTGGAACGGCTGGTCGCGCAGCGTGTAGCCGCCGAGCTCGAGCGTCGGCGCGCGGACCGTGACGACGCCGGGCGCGGCGGCGACGCTCGGGTCACGGGCGAGACCGAGCTTGGTGGCGACCGCTGGCGACAAGGCGTTGGCACCGGCCGGATCGACCAGCAGCGTGACGCTTTGACCCTCGATGCGCGCGGCGACGAAGACCCGGCCGTCGCGGAGGTCGATCCGCAGCGCCGCGCTCTGGGTCCCCGCGGCGAACGCGCCACCCGGCGGGGCCTCGTCACCCGGGACCGCGGCGGCGAGCACCGCGAGCAGCGGCAGGAGTCGGCGGAGCGTGGGGACGGTGGAGATCATGGGGCGCGAGGTTAGCGCACCTCGGCGCACCTTGGCGGCACGGCGCGCTCATCGCCTGAGCAGCGCGAGGACCTCGACGTGCTGGGTCTGAGGGAAGAAATCGTAGGGCAGCAGCGCGTCGACGGTCAGGCCGGCGGCGACGAACGCGGCGAGGTCGCGCGCCAGCGAGCCGGCGCTGCACGACAGGTAGGCGAGCCGGGCCGGCGCGGCCTCGATGATCCACTCGACCACCTCGGGCTCGAGGCCCGAGCGCGGCGGGTTGGCATAGACCAGCGGCGCGGGGGCGTCGCGGCGCGCGGCGAGCCAACCGCGCAGCTGCGGCAGGCGCTGGGCCGAGGTGCCGCGCAACATGAGCGCGCCGGGCGAGTTGGCCTGGGCGCACTCGACCGCCTCACCGCTGAGCTCGACCCCGACCGCGCTCGCGCCGGCCGCGCGCCAGCGGGCGAGCGAGCTGCCGATCCCGCTGCAGAAGTCGACCACGCCGTCGGCGGCGCCCGGTGCGAGGAACGCCGCGGCCCGCTCGAGCGACCGCGCGTGCAGGTCGGGGATCGCCTGGGCGAACGCGGTCGGACCGTGGACCAGGTCGCGCGCATCGCGCGAGCGCGGCTCGCCCCACAGCAGCACCCAGCCGGCGCGGCCGAACAGGCGTCGCCCCGCACTGGGATGGAGGTGGAGCCAGAGGCCCTCGGTCCCCGGCGCGTCGCCGCGCTCGAGCCGCGGCACCAGCGCCTTCAACCAGCCGGTGTCGGTCGAGTGCGCCTTCACGATCAGTGTCGCCTGCGCCCCCGACACCACCACGAAGGCGAGCGGGAACACCGGCGCCGGCGGCAACACCTCGGCGAGCAGCGCGAGCAACGCGTTGATCCGCGGCGCCTGCACCGGACAGCGTGGGATCGGGATGAACAGCTCCTCGCGCGCGACCCGCCGCACCAGGCCGAAGCGCCAGCCGTGGTCCGCGTCCCAGCGCGCGTTGAGGCTGACCTTGTTGCGGTAGCCCCAACGCTGTTCGGGTAGCGCGATCGGCGCGAGCCGCTCGGCCCACGGCGCCAAGGCGCGCATCAGGTAACCCTGCTTCTGCGCCGCGCTCGCCGCGGCATCGAGCTCGCGGTGCTGGCAGCCGTGGCAGGTCGGCTCGCAGCCTTCGCGCAGCGCCCTCTCCGCCGAGGGGACCGGCGCGCTCATCGGCGCGGTTCCGATCCGTCGTCGTCGGTAAGCGCGTCGTCGTTGGCGGCGCGGCCGGGGTCGCGGCCGTCGAGGTCGGCTTCGTCGTGATCGTGCGGCTCGGGGCTCGCCTCGTCCGGATGATCCTCGACGTCGTCGCCGGCGAGCGGGAACTCCTCGCTGTGCGCGGCGCGCTCGGCACGCGGCGGCGCGCGGCGCCAACGCCACTGGTCGCCGATCACCGGGTCGTCGGCGTCCTCGGTCTCGTCCTCCCAGGCGTAGCGCTTCTCCGGCGGCGTCGGGTCGAGCCGGCCGAGCAACAGCGCGGCGAGCGTGCCGGCGAGCGCGCCGCAGAGGTGGTACTCCCAGGACACGCCCGCCTCCTGCGGGAACACGCCCCACACCATGCCGCCGTAGAGGAAGAACGCGATCATCGAGAACGCCACCGCCAGGCGGTCGCGCCGGACCAGGCCGGCGAGGAACAGGTAGAACATCAGGCCGTGGGTGATGCCGGAGGCGCCGAGGTGGCTGCTGTCGCGGCCGATCAGCCAGACCCCGAGGCCCGAGCCGAGCCAGATCAGCGCCAGCGCCGGTCCGCGCGAGCGCGGGTAGCCGTAACCGAGCAGCGTGCCGAGCACGAGCAGCGCCGGGGTGTTGGCGGCGAGGTGCTCGAACGAGCCATGCACCAGCGGCGCGGTCAGCACCCCGAGCAGGCCGGCGAGCGTCCCGGGCTGGACCCCGAGCGCGGCGAGCTGCCAACCGAGGCCTTCGTCCAGAACTCGGATCCACCACAGCGCGGCGGTGAAGCCGGTGACCGCCAGCGCCACCCCGAACAGGCGGGCGCGGTCGGCGCGCGGGTCGCGGCCCGGGGTGACGGGATCGCCGCTCACTTCTTGAACAGCTCGTCGAGCGCGCCCTTGGCCTCGGTGGTCACGGACGCTGCGGTGTGGGCGCCGGACGCTCGTCCCATGGAGGGCTTGAACCAATCGCAGAAGTTGGCCGCGTCGCGGGCGCGCGGGGTCTCGGCGCGTTGCTCGCGGCAACCTTGGGACCAGCGCGGTTCGTGGTGGACGCAGAGCCGGCAGCAATGGAGGTCGGCGCCGCAGCCGGCGCAGCGCGCCTCGCGCCGCAAGGGCAGCTTCTCGGCGGCGAGCGAGGCGCCGCACTTCCAGCAGAGGAGTTCGTCGGGTCCGGACATGGAGCCTAGGTTAGCCCAGCCGGTCGGCGCAGGGCCGCCGGGGTTCAGCGCGCCGCGTCGACCTCATCGCGCAGCGCGGCGAGCGCGCGCGCCTCGGCCTCGACCCGCCGCATGTACCAGCGCCACCACAGCCACTGCAGACCGACCGTCACCAACATCACGGCGGCGACGGTCCAGCGGTTGTCGGCGATGCGGGCGAAGGCCTGCGGCAGCCAGATCCAGTAGACGACGAACATCCCGAGCATCGCGCTCAGCATCACGCCGACCATCAGCCAGGTGGCCCGCGCGTAGCGGCGCTTGCGCGCGCAGCGCTCGACGAGCAGGTCGAGCCAGGCCGCGGTGCTGGAGTCGGTGGCCTGCCACAGGCCCTGGCGGATGCGGACCGCGAAGTCGAGGCCCCAGGCGACGAAGCACAGCATCATGAAACCCCACAGGAACGCCGCCGGCCCCTTGCGCTCCTTGAGGTACCAGGCGACCAGCAGGATCAGCGCGAAGTAGCAGGCGTACTCGGCGACCGCGAGCAGCCGGAATCGCAGGTCGGCGCGGATGACGGCGCGGCGGAGCTCGGCCGGAGCCTGCTCGAGCCGCGGCGGTGCGATCTGCTGCCAGGCCTCGGCCAGCGCGTCCCAGGCCTCGTCCTCGGGGCCACGGCGTCCAGGGTCATGCGCCATCGTCGTCCTCCAGCAACCGGCGCAGCGCCGCGCGGGCGCGGGTCAGCCGGACCGCGGTGTTGTTCTCGGTGATGCCGAGCACCTCGGCGATCTCGCGATCGGCGAGGCCTTCGAGCTTGAGCGCGACCGGCTCGCGCAGGTTCGGCGGCAGGCGCCGCACCGCGTCGAACAGGCGGGCCCGGGCCTGGTCGGCGGCGGTGCGCTGCTCGGGGCCGGGGCTGTGGTCGATCAGCTCGCCGACCGCGTCGAGGTCGACCAGGTCGCGGCGGCGCGCCATCGAGTGCGAGATGCCGCGGTTGTGCGCGACCCGGAACACGAACGTCCGCTCGCTGCATTCGCCGCGAAAGCCGGCCAGCGCGCGCCACACGCCGAACCAGATCTCCTGCTCGAGGTCGGCGCGGTCGGCGGCGTTGCGGGCGTAGAGCGCAGCGACGCGCCCGACCGATGGGCGGTGGGCGGCGACCAGCTCGGCGAAGCGGGTTTCGAGCGCGGGGTCCGTCGTCATCGCGGGTTCCGGGCGGGCCAGGAGCGGCAGGGGCACGAGGGCGTCCATGCCATGGTGGTCCGGTCGCGAGACCGGACCTTACGGCGGTCGCCCCGCGTCAGTTCCGCTTGAGCGCGAGGCTCTTGAAGCCAACCGTCTCGCTCCGCATCCGGGCCGACAGCGCGGCGCGGCGGCGGGCCAGGCGCCGGGTCCGTTCGTGGCGGGCCTCGTCGTCCTGGGCCGGACCGAGCGCGTCGCGGAAGGCGCAGAAGTCGTCGTAGGCGTCGAGCACCCCGCGGTGCGAGCGCAGCACCAGCTCGAGCATGATCGCGTCGTCGAGCAGGCCGATCACGCCGACGTGGTCGGGGATCATGTCGTCGGGATCGGAGAAGTAGACCAGCGCGTCGAGCAGCCCGGCGCGCAGCGAGCGCGACAGCGACCACTCCTCGTCCTCGAACATCTGGACCAGCCGCTGGACCTTCTGGATCCGCTCGCGCACGAACGGCGGCGCGCCGCCGATCGGCAGGCGGTCGAGCGCGTGCTTGGTCGCCTCGATGATCTCGAGCTCGTCGGCCGAGCGGACCCGCTCGCGGGCCTTCTTGAGCGCGCGGCGGAACTGGGCGAGGTCCTCGGCCGAGAGCTCGAACACGATCCGCAGGTTGGTGTTGGCGCGACGGCTCATGGCGCGCCCTCGGTCACGACCCGCACCGCGGTGACGAAGTGGGCGGTGTCGCCGAAGCACGAGCTCGGCAGGCCGCGGTGCTCGGCGTAGGTCAGCGCCACGCGCTTCCCGAGCGCGGCGTTGATCTCGGCCGCGACCGCGTCGTCGCGGACCGTGAACGGGAAGATCTCGGCGGGCTGGCCCGGCAGGTTGACCATCGCGAGCTGGCCCTCCCAGGTCTTGCAGACCCAGCCCTTGCTGGCGAGCTTCTGGACGAAGCCGGCGCGCTCGCCGTCCGAGTAGGCGTACGAGAAGGCGAACAGCGTGTAGAGCGCGAGCAAGGCGAGCGCGGCGGTCGTGGTGACGAGCGCGCCCTTGGTGAGCTTGGCGAGGAAAGGATGCATCGGACCCTCCGACGGGAGGGCCGCAGGATACCCCGGCGCGGCGTGGTGCCGCGCCGGGGATCCGACTCAAACCATCACTTGCGGCTGGCGACGAACTCCTCCATCACCGCCTTGCGCAGCACCTTCGGCGGCACCAGGCCCTGGGCCAGCACGAAGTCGTTGAACGCCTTGCGGTCGAACTTCTCGCGCAGCGCGACCTCGGCGGCCTGACGGGTCTCCATCAGGCGCTGGTAGCCGTAGAAGTACGAGGTCGCCTGGCCCGGGGCGCGGAACGTGTAGCGCTCCATCTCCTGGGTCGCCATCGCCTCCGACAGCCCGACCTCGTCCATCAGGAAGTCCTTGACCTGCTCCGGGGTGATCTTGTCCATGTTCACCATCGGGTCGAGGAAGGCGCGCGCCGCGCGCTGCAGGCGGGCCTGCAGGCTGATCAGCTGGCCGTCGAGCGGCAGGTAGGGCTTCATCTCGGCCTCGGCGTAGAGCGCCCAACCCTCGACGTTGACGCTGTTGAACGCGAACACCGCGCGGGCCTGCGACACACCAGCGCCGATCATCGCCGCGAACTGCATCTCGTGGCCGGGCCGCGACTCGTGCGCGGTCAGGGTCCAGGTCCCGGCCTGGTGCGAGAAGTCGTCGTAGCGCAGCGCCTTGCCGGTCGCGTCGGGCGGCAGGCCGGCCGGCAGCACGAACACGCCGTACTCGCCGGTGTTGCCGATCAGGCGCGGCGGGCGCATGTGCGGGGCCGGCTGCTGGGCGGTCTCGGCCTCGGAGGCGAGCTTGATCACCGACTTGCGGTCGGGGACGGTGGCGACGCCGTTCTTGCGGATCGCGTCCTCGATCTTGGCCAGCCGCGACTCGTAGAGCGCCAGAACCTGGTCGGCCGGGATCTGGTCCTTCTTGAGCGCCTTGATCACCGCCCGGTAGTCGGGGTCGCTGAGCCCCTTGTCCTTGGCGACCAGGCCGGCGATCACCTGCATCTCGTTGCGGATCTCGGCGAACGAGGTCAGCGCCTTGGCCACCAGCTCGTCGGGGCCGATGTCGACGCCGTACTGCTTGAGGTTGTCGGCGTAGATCGCCGGCGGCAGCAGGTGGCTCGGGTTGGCCTTGGGCAGGATGTCCTTGGCGATCCAGGCGTTGTAGTCGGTGAGCTGCGTCTCGAGCGCGGCGTAGCTCTTCTCCCAGCCTTTGTGACCGCTCTTCTCGAGCAGCTCCTTGAGGCCCTTGAGCAGGGTCGGCCCGTTCTTGAGGTCCTGCTCGACCTGCGCCTTGTAGGGCCCGAGCAGCGACGGCTTGGCCGCGATGCGCTCGAGCGTGCGCTCCTTGGCCAGCTCGGTCAGCGGCCGGTGGCCCTTGGCCAGGCCGGCGTACTTCTCGAGCCGCACCATCAGCGTCTTCTGCTTGTCCTTCGGCACCCGCGGATCGAGCGTGCCGCGCGACACGCCGAAGATCAGGCCGGTGACGTTGGTGTACGGGAAGTAGACGTCGCGGTTGAGCTCGTTCGACACCAGGTTGTCCTTGGCCGAACCGATCAGGATCTCGAGGTCCTGCTTGATGCGCGGATCGCTCTCGGCGGCGAGCCGCTTCTCGAGCTCGGCGATCACGGCCAGCGTGTCCTTGCGCGACGGCTCGTACTGGTCGCTGCTGAGGTCGAGGATCTTCTCGTCGTAGCCGTCGATGCCGAGTTGGGTCGCCCCTTCGGGACCGTACTTGGCCAGCACCTCGAGCAGGAGCTTGGCGTTCTGGTTGCTCTTGGTGACCCAGGCCTGTTCGACGGGCGCGGGGGCGGGCTTGGGCGCGGCGTTCGCCACCAGGGCGAACGCGGCGAGCGCCACGCAGGCGATGCGCAGGGGACGTGACATCGGGAACTCCTTGGTCGTGCGGGGGATCGGGGAGTGGGGAAAGGGAGAGGGGCCGCCGTCGGCGGTCCTCCGTTGGGACCGCGGCGGAACGGCGAGGTTCCTCAGCCAGCCGGCGCCGGGTTGCCCTTGGGGTCGGTGTCGAGCTCGCCGGTCTCCTTGTGGCGGCGCTTGACCTCGTACATCAGGCGGTCGGCTTCCTTGACCGCGTGGCCCATGTCGGCCTCGGACGAGTAGTCGGCGGCGCCGAGGCTGGCCTTGAGCCGCAGTCCGCGCTCGCGCTCGGCGAGCTTGAGCCGGGGGGCCTGCTTCAGCAGCAGGTCGAGGCGCGGCGCGGCGTGCTCGGCGCGGGCCCGCGGCATCACCACCAGGAACTCGTCGCCGCCCATCCGGTAGACCTTGTCGCTGGCGCGCAGCGACAGCCGCAGCTCGGCGACCAGGTGCTTGAGCAGGTCGTCGCCGGCGTGGTGGCCGAGCCGATCGTTGATGTTCTTGAGGTCGTCGAGGTCGAGCACCAGCACGCAGCCGAAGGTCGACTTGGCGGCCTCGAGCCCGACGCCCTCGGTGAAGGCGCGGCGGTTGAGCGTGCCGGTCAGCGCGTCGCGGAACGACTCGGTGAGCAGCTGGTCGTGGGCCAGCGCCAGCTCGGCGTGCGCCGCGTCGGTCTCGCGGCGGGCGTCCTCGAGCAGGATCAGCACCATGCCGAAGGCGAGCACCGTCTGCAGCATCAGGTCGAGGTAGCTGTTGAACGGCGCGACGGTGCGCAGCCAGTCGGGCGCGAAGCGGGTGTAGACGAAGAAGTAGGCGAGCCACACGGCGGCGCTGATGGCGAAGGTCACGCCGGTGACGCGGCTGCCGAGCGTGCGGCGCGGGTCGGGCAGCGTCAGCAGCAGCCAGCCTGACAGCCCGAGCACGGTCGCCGCGAACGGCGACTGCCAGGCGACGTAGTAGTTGGTGTCGCGGGCCAGCCCGAGCGCGAGCGCGGCCCAGGCCAGCGCGAAGCCGAACGCGACCCAGCGGAAGCGCGGGTGCGGCGTGCCGCGGACGTACATCACGGTGCCGGCGAACAGCAGGCCGTAGTAGGCGATCTTGCCGGTGAGGTAGACGAAGTGGGTGGCGTAGACGCCGACCACCGCCGAGGCGGCGGTGAAGTCGATCGACAGCGCCGCGAGGCCCGCCAGCAGCGCGACGAAGCCGTCGCCCCAGGCCACGAAGTAATCGCGCCGATGCAGGTGCTGGCGCACCAGCAGGAACAGCATCACCAGCGCCGCGGCGCCGGCGCCCTGCATGATCAGACCGATCTGGGCGATGAGCGAGGTCTGCGGATCCATGGTCACCCCTCCCGGCAGTATAGGCCGGAGGGGGACCGGGTCAGAGCCTCACGAGCAGCGCCTTGGCCAGCGCCCCGTGCAGCCGACCGATGCCGCGCGCCAGGTGCATGAAACCGACCAGCAGCGCCGCGCCGATCACCGGCATCAGCACCAGGGCCAGCAGGTCGGCGCTCGCGCCGTCGGACGAGTACCAGGGGCCGAACGAGACCCGCACGCCCTCGCTGATGAAGATGTCGCCGAACAGCGCCGCGAACGGCGCCAGCATCAGCGCCAGCGGGAAGAACACGCCGATCACCGCGACCACCGAGTAGACGATGCCGAGCGGCATCAGCAGCAGCATGTAGAGGATCGCGGTCCAGGTCCGGCCATCGACCAGCATCGCGCGGATGCGCTCGACGAACGGCAGCGCCGGTTCGTAGGCCGGCCGGCGCGGCATCCGCACCCCGAGCAGACCCTCGACCACCCGACCCTCGACCAGCGCCAGCACCCGCACCGAGGCCAGGAACAGCAGCAGGAACGGGATGCCGATGATCAGGATCAGCAGGCCGAACGACAGCGTCGCGCCGGTGATGGTCCAGGTGAAGTAGAAGATGCCGGTCACCAACGACAGCAGCATGTAGAAGACCGCGCCGTAGGCGTGGGGATCCTTGAGGACCGCGAACATGCCGCCCGCCGGTCGCGGTTCGCCGCTGCCCGCGCCGTCGCCGGTCGGGCTCGGCGCGCGCCGCGGTTCGAGCGCGCGCTGCACGGTCGCCTCGGTCTGGCGATAGGCCGCCGCAACCTCCTCCGGCGCGCCGTAGGACTCGACGATGCGGGCCAGCACGGTGGCCTCGTCCTGGCCGGGGGCCAGCGCGAGCTCGCCGCGTAGGTACTCCTCGGCGTCGGACAGGGCGTCCTGCTGGAGCGCGCGATCGGCGGTGCCGAACGCGTCGCGCAGCGCGGCGAGGTACTGGTCGATGGTCTGGGGCGAGTGGCTCATGGCGTGCGTCCTTCCGAGGTCCCTTCCTCGACGATGTCCTCGACCAGGCGGCGCGTGCGCCGCCACAGATGCGCCCAGTCGCCCAGCGCACGGCGACCCGCGGGCGTGATGCGGTAGTAGCGGCGCGGCGGACCCGCGACCGAGGGCTCGACCCAGCTCTCGAGCAGGCCGTCATCGGCCAGCGAGCGCAGCACCGGGTAGAGCGCGCCCTGCTTGCCGAGCGCGAGCTCGGGGTCGACCTGGGCGAGCTGCTTGGCGATCTCGTAGCCGTAGAGCGCTTCGCCCTTGCGGGCCAGCAGCGCCAGCAGGACCAGGGCGGTGGTCCCGGCGTTGAGTTCCTTCTGGAACTTGCGGCTGATGGGGTCGAGGTCGGTCATAACTACTCCGACCTAGACCATACCGGTAAGTTCACACTAGAGGCAAGTTTTATGGAAGGGGGGGGCTAGAGGACGGTCTCGATCCCCGGCATCAGGCCGTAGGCCGTCTGCTGCAAGCGCCGCCAGACCCCGACGTCGGGCTCCCGCTCGACCCGGACCGGCCGACCATCGCGCTCCCCGCTCCAGACCAGGCCGGGCACCCCGAACGCGTCGGGCTCGAGCACCACGCGCCAGGCGTGGCCCGGCGCGATGTCGGCGGCGATCTGGTCGGCCAGCTCGGCGGCGAACGAGGGGCTCTCGATCATCACCCCGACCTCGGTGTTAAGGCGCGTCGAGCGCGGATCCATGTTGAACGAGCCGATCCAGGACCAGCGCCGGTCGATCACCATCACCTTGGCGTGGAGCGAGGTCTCGTGCTCGGCGCTGCTCCGGCGCAACGCCCAGCGTCGGCGGCCGCGCGGCCGACGCCGGAACTCGTGGAGCCGGACCCCGGCTTCGAGCAGTGCATGGCGATAGGGCGCGTAGCCGGCGTGCACCGCCGGCACGTCGGTCGAGGCCAGCGCGTTGGTCAGCACGGTGACCGCGACGCCGCGGCGGACCAGCCCGGCCAGCAGTTCGACGCCGGCGTCCTGCGGCACGAAGTAGGACGATTCGATCAGCACCTCGCGCTCGGCGCTGGCCAGCGCCTCGGCCAGCGTGCCGACCACCACGCCGGTCGCGGCGTCGCCGCTGATCCGCTCGGGCGGTTCGCTCACCACCCGCCCCACCGCCCAGTGCACGCCGTCCGGGCCGGCCCACTCCGCGAGCGTCGCGGCCGCGCCGCGTGCCCGCGCCTCGTAGTCGGGGATGGCGCGCAGGATCGAGCGTTCGAGCCGCGCCAGCAGCTGCACCGCGCGCGCTTCGGGCACCTCATCGTCGAGCGCGCCGATCGGGAAGGCGTGGTCGCTGCTCCAGAAGCCATCGAACGAGTCGCCGGCCTGAGCCGCCGCGGCGCCCCCCATCAGCACGTCGTAGTCGCGGAAGCTGAGCCTGGTCGGCGCGCCGAAGTAGTGGTCGCCGATGTTGCGGCCGCCGACGATCGCGGCGACCCCGTCGACCGTCATGATCTTGTTGTGCATGCGGCGGTTGAGCCGCGAGATCCGGGTCAGGAACTCGACCACCCGGGCCACCCCGGCGCGCTCGACGGTCGGGTTGAAGACCCTGACCTCGACGTTGCGATGGGCGTCGAGCTCGGCCAGCACCACGTCGCGCAGGCCGATGCCGCTGTCGTCGAGCAGGATGCGGACCCGCACCCCGCGTTCGGCGGCGCGCAGCAACTCGTAGGCCAGCACCGAGCCGGCGCTGTCGCCCTGGTAGATGTAGTACTGGACGTCGACCGCGCGCTCGGCGCGGCGGACCAGCGCGGCGCGGGCGAGGAAGGCCTTGGCGCCGTCCTCGAGCAGGACGAACGCGCCCTGCCCCGGATGTCCGACCGCGGCGGCGGCGAAGGCGCGACCGAGCGCGGTCTCGAGCGGACGATCGAACGCGGTCGAGATGGGACGGGCCGCACCGCGCGGGCGCACCCCGAACAGGGCCCGCACGATGCCGTAGAGGGTCCGCAGCAGGCCGAAGCGCGTGCGGCGCGGGCCGAGCACGTCAGCGCTGCGCGAACTCGAGGACCACGGCCTTGGTCTTGGCTTCGGCCGCGAGGTTGAGCGCGAGCACGCCGCGCGCGATCAGCGCAGCGCCGACCGGGACCGTGTGGTCGCGGCCCTCGACCCGGACCTTGAGCGGGCGGTCGGTCGCCAGCACCGCGATCACCGGCGCCGCGGCCTTGAGCGTGGTCGCCAGCACCGGCCGCGACATCGCGTCGACGTCGATCACCCGCACCGCGTGGCGCGCCTTCATCCGCGCGGTCATCGCGTTGACGTCGCGGACCGGACCGGCGGTGAGGTGGCCGACGCAGGTCGCTTCGCCCGGGAAGCGGAACACGGTCAGCGGCTCGACCTGCTTGCGCTTGCCGACGGTGAAGTCGAGCTCGAGGCCTTCGCCGTCGATCACCACCATCGAGCGGTCGATGCCCGGCATCTCGGAGAACGGACCGTCCTTCTCGATCTCGGCGACCGACAGGCGCCAGAGGAAGCCGGTGTCGAAGGTCGCGCCGATCGGCTCGACCATCAGCTCGCGCGTGATCCCGCCGCCGTTGCGCCACGGCATCGACGGTTGCTGTTCGCGGCTGAGGATGGCGACGGTCACGGTGGGATGCCTTCGCCGACAGCGTATCAGACCTCGAGCACCAGCTTGCCGGTGGTGGTGCCGCTCTCGAGCGCGCGATGCGCGTCGGCGGCGGCCGCGAACGGCAGCGTCCGCGTCGGCAGCGGCTGGAGCGCGCCCGAGCCCGCGGCGTCGAGCAGCTCCTGCATCGCGCGGCCCAGCACGTCGAGCCGCTCGCCCATGAACGAGAGGTTGAACGCCAGCACGCTGCGGTTGCGGGTGGTCATGTCGAGCGGCGAGAAGCGCGGCGTGCGCAGCCAGCCCCACGCCAAGCGCAGCCAATCGGGGCGGCCGCTGCCGCCGCGCGCGAACATCGTGTGGAAGCCGTAGACCACCAGCTTGCCGCCGGGCGCGAGGTGCTCGTATCCCGCGCGCAGCGTCTCGGGCCCGTTGGCGTCGCAGACCACGTCGAGGCCGCGCGGCGCGAGGCGCTCGACCGCGGCCCACAGCGCGGTGCCCGACTTGTCGATCACATGGGCGGCGCCGGCCGCGCGCGCCGCGCCGATCTTGGCCGGCGAACCGACCACGCCGATCACCTCGGCGCCGGCGCGGCGGCCGAGCTGGCACAAGGCCTGGCCCACGCCGCCGCCGGCCGAATGCACCAGCAGGGTCTGACCCGCGCGCAGCAGCGCGAGCTCGTGCAAGGCGTACCAGGCGGTGAGGAACGCGGTCGGGAACGCGGCGCCGTCGGCGAACGACCAGCCCGCCGGCAAGCGGAACACCTGGCCGCGCGGCAACGCGACCACGGTCTGGTAGGCATCGAAGATGGTGACGCCGATCACGGCGTCGCCAGGCGCGAGGTCGTCGACCCCGGCGCCGACCGCGCGGACCACGCCGGCGACCTCGAAGCCCGGCGTCAGCGGGTAACCCTTGAGCACGCGGGCCGAGGCGTACAGCCCCATCCGCGCGATGCAGTCGGCGAAGTTGACGCCGACCGCGCGCACTTCGATCAGCACCTGGCCGGCACCGGCCGTGGGGTCGGCTGCGTCCTCGAGCTGCAACGCGTCGTAGCCGCCGGGGGCGGCGATCGCGTAGCGCTTCATCTCGTGGTGCCGGCAGCCGCCGGACCCAGTCCGCCGGTGGGCGGCGGCGCGGTCGGCGCGGTCGGCGCGCCCTTGTCGCTCGGGGCGGCGCCGCGCCTGGCCCGCGCCTCGATGTGGTGGATCGCCGCGATCACCATCTCCTGCAAGGCCTTCTCGACCGGGGTGTTCTGGAACATCCGCAACGCGTTGGGCAGCGGGACCTTGAAGCTGCCGTTGTGGAGCTCGACGTCGACCGAGACGTCGACCAGCGAGTTGGTGCCACGGACCGCGACCGACGAGACCACCCGGCCGCTGCGGACGTCGACGATCCGCATGTCCATCACCACCTGACCCTTGGCGAAGCCGAGGTCGAGGATGCCGATGTCGTCCTCGTCGAACACGAACGGGATCATGAGCGTCCGGCGCTCGGTGCCGGCGTCGAACGAGGTGATGGCGGCGAGCACCAGCAGCTCGGCGCCTTCGAGCTCGCCGAGCGGGAGCTGGGTCGTGTCGCCGACCCGTCCGCTCTGCTGGAACTCCTGCTCGACCACGATCTGGTCGAGCGCGTCGCGGTCGAGGACGATGAAGCGCTGGCTCTGGAACAGCTCGGTCACCAACATGTCGCGGACCCCCGAGGTCATCGCCTCGGGCCGCAGCCGCTCGAGCGCGCCGCGCTCGACGTTCATCAGGTCGAGCTGGCGCGGGATCGAGCGGCGCTTGTCGCCGGTCTTGTCGATCACCGGCGCGACCGCGATCCGGTACTTGCCGTCGGCGGGCTCGGCCAGCGCCTGCTCGAGGCCGACGCCGCCGCCGCGCGCGACCACGGTCGAGGAGGCGCAGCCGCCGAGCGCGAGCGCGCCGACGGCGAGCAGCACCAGCAGCGGTGCGGACGACCGCGTCATCGGCCTGCTGCCCCCGGTCCTGCGATCAGAGCTTGGTCTTGACGACGTGGTCGACCGCGGCCTGGATGCAGTCGCGGATGGCGGTCTCCATCGGCGTCTTCTCGTACGCGCCGAGACCGAACGGCATCTTGCCGGTGGTGACGATGCCGGCCCGCGTGCTGACCGCCTTGCCCTCGACCGTGGTCGCGCTGACCACCCGGCCGGTGCGGGCGTCGATGATGCGGATGTTGACCGCGAGGCAGGCCTGGCTGGCGGAGAACACCACCACCGAGCCGCCGGCGCACTTGGGGTCGAACATCGTGATCGAGCCGCGGACCAGCAGCTCGGCGCCCTCGAGCTCGCCCTTGGGCGCGACGGTCTCGGTGGCGAAGCGGCCGCTGTCGGCGAGGTCCTGCTCGGCCATCACCTCGTTCATCCGCTCGCGCTCGAGCACGATGAACCGGCCGGTGTTGGTCAGGGCGTCGGTCAGCATGTCGGTCATGCCGTCGCCGATCTCGGCCGAGCCCTGGCCGGCGCGGAACTCGAAGGCGCTGACCGCGATGCGGTGCTGCTTGCCGTCGACCGGCGCGGCGCGGACCTGGTCGATGGTCATCGCGTCGTCGTCGTTCTCCTTGACCACGGTGGCCGAGGCCCCGGTGCAGCCGGCCAGCAGCGCGGCCGAGGCGAAGACGAGGAAGGGGGCGAGGTGGGTGGCGCGCATGGGGGGTCTCCTGGGCGGGGCTCGGGTGGGGCCGGAGCCCTGGGGTCTCCGGGGCGCCGAGGTCGGCGCCATGGGGGACATTCTGCGCGTGCGGGCTGAACCCGTACTGAACCCCTTGCCGGGCGGTATCCTTCCCCTCCCCTGCCCGACCAACCTTTCGGGCCCCGGGGGGTAGTTCCGTCATACCGGCATCAACCAGTGGAGCCCACCGCGGGCATCAAGAGGGGATCGCAGAGATGAGCAACGAGAACCGTTCGAACAACAAGGCCGTGGTCTTCGGCGTCGGCTTCGCGGGTTTCGCCGCTGGCGCGCTCGTCACGCTGCTCGCCATCCGTGGTGGCGCGCTGGGTGAAGACTACGATTCCGCCTCCTACGCCGGCACCATGGTGGTCAAGGACGGCAAGGTCGTGGCCCAGGACATCGCCGAGCTGACGCTCGCCGACGCCGCCGTCTCCGGCACCGTCGACATCGAGCGCCGCGGCAACATGGTCCAGGCCCGCTTCACGATCAACTCGCCGGAGGCCGTCGAGGTCCGCCTCGATCTGCCCGAGGCCGGCATGGCGTTCGGCGGCATCGCCGAGACCGGCAAGCCGCTGCCCCCGGCGATCATCCAGGAAGGCTCGATCAGCATGATGAGCCGCGGCGAACGCGAGTTCGCGGTGTTCCTGAACCAGGACGCCACCGATGCCAAGAGCGTGAAGGTCTCCTTCATCTCGGGTGGCAAGGTCGTCCGCGAAGAGATCGTGAACCTGCCCGCCAAGGGCTGACGCCTCCCACCCGACTAGCAGCGGGTGACGAAGGGCCGATCCGCGCGAGCGGGTCGGCCCTTCTGCTTTATGGCCTAATGCCGCGATGCGCGACGCGCTCCTCTTCCTGCAGCAACCCTGGCTCGCGATCCCGATCTGCGGGCTCGTGGTCGGCGTGTTGTGGTGGCGCGGGTGGCGCTGGGTCGCGGTCTACGTCGCGTTGATGCCGCTCATCAACTGGTCGTTCGCGGCGGTGCCGACCACCCCGATCCCCGAGGCGTTCGGCGGCGGCCAGTTCCAGCCGCTCGCGATCGTCACCGGCCTGGTGCTGGTCGCCCGCGACTTCGCCCAGCGCGAGGTCGGCAACAAGGTGCTGCTGGCGATGCTGGCGGGGCTCGCGCTCTCGACGCTGACCTCGTGGATCACGGTGGTGGTGGCCTCGGGCGCCGCGTTCCTGATCAGCGAGACCGTCGACTGGGCGGTCTACAGCTGGAGCCGCCGCCCGCTGTCGCAGCGGATCATGATCTCGAGCGCGGTCTCGGCGCCGCTCGACCAGGTCGTGTTCATCTACCTCGCCTCGTTCGTGGTGCCCGGGATCTTCGCCTGGGGCACCGTGCTCACCGGCATCGCGAGCAAGCTCGCCGGTGCGGCGTTCGTCGCCTGGTGGGTTGCCAAGCAAGAGGCTCGCGACGCGACCCGTCCACCGCGCGCGCCGGGCGACTAGGGATGGCGGCCGGCACCACGCTCTACGCGCTCACGGTCGAGCTCGCCGACGTCGACCGCGGCGTCTACGCCCCGCTCGAGCTGCGGGTGGCGCGCCACCCATCCGAGACCGCCGAGTTCATGCTGACCCGGGTGCTGGCCTACTGCCTGGAGCACCAGGAAGGCATCGCGTTCACCGAGGGCGTCAGCGCCGGCGATGAGCCGGCGGTGCTGGTCCGCGACCTGACCGGCCAGATCACGGCCTGGATCGAGGTCGGCGCGCCCTCGGCCGAGCGCGTCCATCGCGCGGCCAAGCTCGCGCCGCGCACCGCGATCTACACCCACAAGGATCCCGACCAGTTGCTCGGGCTCTACGCCGCCCATCAGAAGTCCGGCCAGCGCATCCACCGCGCGGCGGACCTTCCGCTCTACTCGTTCGGCCGCGGCTTCATCGATGAGGTCGCGCCCAAGGTCGCCCGCCGCGCCACGCTCGCGCTGTCGCGGACCGAGGGGCAGATCTACCTGGACCTCGACGGCACCACCCACAGCACGACGCTCGAGGAGCGGCGGCTGGCTTGACCCGACCTCAGCCCGGCGCACCGAAGCCGAGCAGCACCGCGACGCCGAGGGCGATGAAGCTCGCGGCCGCCACCGCGCGCACCAGGTGCATCGGCCAGCGTCGCGCCGCGACCTCGCCCAACAGCACCGCCGGCACGTTGGCCAACATCATGCCGAGCGTGGTGCCGAGCACGACCACCGCCAGGGTCGGGTACTTCGCCGCCAACGCGACGGTCGCGAGCTGGGTCTTGTCGCCCATCTCGAGCAGGAAGAACGCGACCAGCGTGGTGCCGAACACGCCGAAGCGGGGCGCCGCAGGCTCGGCGTCGGCATCGACGGCATCGGGGACGAGGGTCCAGACCGCCATCGCAAGGAACGAGAGCCCCAGGATCCAGCGCAGCGCGTCCGGTCCGAGCGCCGCGGCGAACCAGACCCCGACCGCACCGGCGAAGGCATGGTTGGCGAGCGTCGCGACCAGGATGCCGAGGATGATCGGGATCGGCTTGCGATAGCGCGCAGCCAGCACCAGCGCCAACAACTGGGTCTTGTCGCCGATCTCGGCGAGCGCGACGACCCCGGTCGAGACGAGGAAGGCTTCCAATTCAGGTCACCTGGGGCTCGTGTCGACGCGGTCGAAAGTGGTGGCCGGGGACGGAATTGAACCGCCGACACGGTGATTTTCAATCACCTGCTCTACCAACTGAGCTACCCGGCCCCGAGGTCTCTGCTACGAGGGGCGCGCATTGGACCAGTCACCGCCCCGGAGCGTCAAGCAACGCGCCGGGGCTTGCATCGTGCGCGGACTTCAACTACAAGTGTAGTACGACACCTGTAGAACGAAACCCCCGGGTCGCGGTCTACGTCTTACGAACCAGGAGCCCCCGATGCCGAAGCCCAAGCGCGAGGTCCACCTCTCCGAACTGCAGCTCGCGGTGGTCCGCGCGCTGTGGCGGCGCGGCGAGGCCAGCACCGCCGAGGTGGTCACCGAGCTCGGCCCCAAGCGCGATCTCGCCCATACCACGGTGGCGACGCTGCTGACCCGGCTCGAGAAGCGCGGCCTGCTCGAGACCCGCCGCGACGGCCGCACGCTCATCTACAAACCGCTCATCACCGAAGCCGACGTGCGCCGCTCGATGGTCGCCGACCTCGTCGCCACGCTGTTCAAGGGCGACCCCAAGGCCCTGCTCGCACACCTGGTGCGCGAGGACGAGATCGCGCCGGGCGACCTCGAGAAGGTCCGCGCCCGCTTGAAGGAGGACGACCATGGTTGATCCGCTCGCGACCCTGCTGCTGACCTGGCTCGGCACCTACCTGCTGCACTCGACGCTGCTGCTCGGCGCGGCCTGGGGCGTCGGCCGACTGCTCGGCGCGCGCGCGACCGCGTTGCGCACCCATCTTTGGCGCGCGGCGCTGGTCGGCGCGCTCGTCACCGCGACCGCGCAGAGCACCGGTCTCGTGACCCGCCTGCCGCAGGCCGACCTCGACCTGCGTGCCCTCTCGAACACCTTGGGCCGGATGATCCGCATCGATGAGGCTGCGGCCCCGCGCGCGAACCCGGCTGCGGCCCGCTCCGCTGACGCGCAAGCGTCGCGCCCCACCGACGACGTCGGAACAGCGAACGACCGCAGTCCGGCGAGCGACCGCGCGACGGCCCACGCCCTGCCCTCGAACGCCGCAAGCTCAGCGCCGGCCTCGACCTGGCTCGACGGCCTCGCGGAGCACTGGGCCGCGCTCGCGCTCGGGCTCTGGATCCTCGGCGCCGCGTTCGGCCTCCTCCGCCTCGTCGTGCTCGCCGTGCTCGCGCGTCGCGAGCTCGCCGACCGCATCCCGGCATCACCGGCGCTCAGCGCCGAGCTCGAAGCCCTGGCCGCGCGCCACGGCGTTCGTTGCCCGCGTCTCACCGTCTCGGCGACGCTCGGCGGCCCGGTCTCGCTGCCGAACGGCGAGATCGTGGTGCCCGAGTGGTGTCTCGCGCTCGCCCCGCGCCAGCGCGCCGCGCTGCTCGCCCACGAGCTCGCCCACCAACGCCATGCCGACCCGCAGTGGCTGTCGGCGGCGCTGGTGTTCCACCGGCTGCTCTGGGTCCAGCCGCTGCTCGGCCTGGCGCGCCGCGAGCTCGCCTCGCTCGCCGAGCTCGAAGCCGACGCCTGGGCGGCGCGGGCGGTCGACGACCCGCGCGCGCTGGCCGAGTGCCTGGCGCGCTGCGCCGAACATCTGGTCGCCGACCGCGTCGCCGCGTTCGGCGCGGCGATGGCGGATGGTGCCGCGGGCCGCAGCCCGCTGCTGGAACGGATCGATCGACTCCTGGAGGGGATGCACATGACGGTCAAGCAGACGCCGTGGACGGCGCGGGTGGGTGTGGTGCTGGTGTTGGCGGCGGGCGTGTTCCTCCTGCCGGGACTGGTGACGGGCGAGCGGATGGCGTTCGCCTCCGGCACCAACATCCACATCGATGACAGCGGCGATCGGATGCGGGCCGAGGTCGATGCCAAGGGCTACGAAGCGCGGCTCGAGACCTACCGCAGGTTCACGCTCACCGCCGACGAGTCCGAGCTCGCCACGCTCGAGGCGGGCGGCGAGTTCGAGCTCGCCGAGGAGTTCGATGGCGTCGGTCACCAGCTCACGGTCGAGGCCGACCGCGATGGCAAGCAGACCCGCGTCTACAAACGCAGCGGCAAGGCCGTCCCGTTCGACGCCGAAGCCAAGCGCTGGCTGGCCGCCGCGCTGCCGCGGCTGATGCGGGCGACCGGCTTCGACGCCGAGGCCCGGGTCGGTCGGCTGCTGGCGAAGGGCGGCACCGCCGCGGTGTTCGCCGAGCTCGACCTGATCGCCTCCGACTACGTCCGCGCCACCTACCTCGGCGCGCTGCTGGGCCAGGCCGAGCTCGCGCCGGCCGAGCTCGACCGGCTGATCGCGATGGCGGCGAAGATCGGCTCCGACTTCGAGAAGCGGCGTGCGCTCGAGGCCGCGCTCGGTGGCCAGCGGATGGACGCGCCGCGCACCACCGCCCTGCTCCAGGCCGCCGCCACCATCGGCTCCGACTACGAGCGCGCCGAGCTGCTGATCGCCGCGACCGCCAAGCTCGACGGCGATGCCGGGGTCCGCGAGAGCTGGTTACGCGCCGCCAGCGGCATCGGCTCGGACTTCGAGCTCAAGCGCACGCTCGAGGCCGGGCTCGAGCGCCACCACAAGGACCCGCTGCTGACGCTCGGTGCGCTGCGCCTGGCCAAGACCGGCTTCGGCTCCGACTTCGAGCGGCGCACGCTGCTCGAGGCCGCCTCGACGCGGGTCGGCACCGACCGGGCGTCGATCGACGCCTACCTGGCGGCGGCGCACGAGATCGGCGGCGACTTCGAGCGGCGCGAGGCGCTGTTCGCGTTGCTGGTCGCCGGTCCCGGTGACGCCGCCACGCTCGCCGGGGTGCTCGACGCGGCGGCCGGCATGGGTTCCGACTTCGAGCAGACCCAGGTGCTGGAGAAGCTGGCGCCCAAGATCGGCGGCGACGCGACGCTGACCAAGCGCTACCGCGAGATCGCGCGCGGTCTCGGCGAGTTCGAGCGCGGCGAAGCGCTCAAAGCCCTCGACGACGCGCAGAGCCTGTGACCACGCGGCCGTTCAAGCGGAGCTGATCAAGCCGTCGGGGGGACGTAACCTTCCGGCGGTTTGGTCGCGCCTTCGAACAGGAACTTGACCATCTCGCCTTCGAGGAACTTGCGCGACTTGGCGTCGGCGAGCGACAGGCGGTTCTCGTTGATCAGCATGGTCTGGTGCTTGATCCAACGCTGCCAGCCGGCCTTCGAGACCTGCTCGAAGATGCGCTGACCGAGCGGACCGGGATAGGGCGGCCGCTCGAGCCCCTCGCTCTCCTCACCCAGCACCGAACAACGGACCATCCGTGCCATCGCCATCCTCCAACAGTCGGTCGAGCAGCGCGGCGATCGGCTTGGGCAACCCGACCGTCTGCGGCGCGCGCAGGTTGTACCACAGGTACCCCGAGTCCTCGACGCGCGCACCGCCGCCGACCTCGATCAGCAACGGCTCGGCCTCGAGCCGGTAGTGGCTGAACGCATGCTTGAGCAGCGGCAGCGCGCGGCGCGGTCGCGCGCTGAAGCCGAGCACCCGGGCCCAGGCCTGGGCATCGCCGTCGGGCTCGAGCTCGGGCAGCGACCACAGCCCGCCCCACACGCCGGACGGCGGCCGCTGTTCGAGCAGCACCGAATCGCCCTGGCGCGCGACCACCAGCCGCGCGCGGCGCGTCGGCAGGTGCTTCTTCGGTCGCGGCTCGGGCAGACGCTCCTCGTGGCCGCGGGCGTGGGCGAGGCAATGCCGCGCCAGCGGGCAGAGCGAGCACAGCGGCTTGCGCCGGGTGCAGACCGTCGCGCCGAGGTCCATCAGCGCCTGGGTGTAATCGGCGATGCGCTGCTCGGGCAGATGCTTCTCGGCGTAGGCCCACAGCTTCTTCGCCACCGCGCCCAGCTTCGGGTAGCCCTGCAACGCGTGGTAGCGGGCCAGCACCCGTTCGACGTTGCCGTCGAGGATCGGATGGCGGGCGCCCGCGCCGAGCGCGAGGATCGCGCCAGCGGTCGAGCGGCCGATGCCGGGCAGCGCGGCGAGCGCGTCGAAGTCGCGCGGGACCTCGCCGCCGTGCGCCTCGCACACCCGCTGCGCCGCGAGATGGAGGTTGCGGCCGCGGGCGTAGTAGCCGAGCCCCTGCCACAGGTGCAGCACCTCGTCCTGGCTCGCCTCGGCCAGCGCCCGCACGGTCGGGAAGCGCGCCATGAACCGCGCGTAGTAGCCGAGCACGGTCTGGACCTGGGTCTGCTGCAGCATCACCTCCGAGACCCAGACCCGGTACAGCGAGCGGTCCTGCTGCCAGGGCAGGTCCTTGCGGCCCTCGGCGTCCCACCAGGCGAGCAAGCGGGTGGCGAAGGCGTCGGCGCCGTAGCGGGTGCGCTCAACCGCCACGGCTGGGATCCGGGCGCGACGGCGACGGCGACACGAACGCGCGCGCCGCCTGCTCGAGGCCACGCGCGAACGCCTCGGCCTCGCGCTTCATCGCCGATTTCACCAGCGGCGGGCCGATCAGCGGCGGCACGAAGAACGCCGGATCGACCTCGGTCCGCATCTCGAGCCGGGTGCCGGCGCCGTCCGGCACGAACCGCCAGCGCGACACGCTGCGCTTGACGTTGCTCTGCTCGGGGATCGCCACTGCGTAGACCTCGGCGCCGCGCACGGTGACGAGCTCGGTCTTGCGCAGCTCGCGACAGAACCACCCGGCGCAGGCACGGCTCTCGGTGTAGACCAGCGTGCCCTCGCTGGTCTCGCGCAACCGGCGGCTGACGCGGATCGACGGCGTCAGCCGGTCGAGATGGGCGAAGTCGGTGAGCGCGGCGATCGCCGCCTTGGGTGGCACCGCGAGCGTCGCGACCGCTTCGACCGTGTAGCGGCCCTTGGCGTGGCTCACGACCGTCCGCTCGATCCCGGCCGCCGCGACCTCGCCGGCGAGGGCGAGCATGAGCGCGGCGGCGAGGAGCTTCATCCGAACAAGCCCTTCAACTTCTTCTTGAGCTTGTCGTCCTTGAGCAGGTCGGGCTTGAGCATGCTGGCCGCGGCCTTGACCATGTCGACGTCGACCTTGGGCTTGCCGAACGGACCGGAGATCGCGACCGGCAGCGTCACGCCGTTGAGCTCCTTGAGCTTCTCGTCGGGCCCGAAGTCGGGCACCGCGTTGACCTTGGCCTGCGCGGTGACCTGGATCGTCGCCTTGCCGAGGTCGATCTTGCCCTTGGCGGTGGCCTCGGCGAAGCGGATCGCGGCGCGCACGCCTTCGAGCGTGGCGACGCCGTCGCTGAGCGTGGCGCCGCCCTGGAAGCGCTCGAACTCGGTGCGGTCGGGGTCGCTCGCGGCGCTGGTCGCGCGGCTCTTGTACTTGGCCCAGGCCAGGCGCGCCTGCTTCCAGACGTTGAAGTTCTCGAGCGCGCCATCCTCGACCGAGAAGCTGATGGTGCCGTCGAGGTCCTTCTTGAGCGCGCCGACCGTGGCACCGCTGCCCGAGAGGTCGAGCCGGAGCGTGGCCACGCCGCTCACGAGCTTGGAACCGACCGCGTCGTCGAGCAGGTCGTGGATGCGGACCCCGGCGAGGTCGAGCAGGATCTTGCCGGCCGGCTGCTCGCCGCGGGCATCGATCACCACCTCGCCCTGGACCTTGCCGCCGTAGAGCGCGGCGCCGAACGGCTTGATCCAGAGCCGCCCGTCGCGGGCGTCGATGCCGAGCCGCAGGTCGGCGAGGTCGAACTTGGTCAGCGCCAGCTTGCCGGCCTTGAGCGTGCCGACCACGTCGAGGCCGCGCAACCAACCGACGTCGAGGGCGACCGCGTCGAGGCCGCCGAGTTCGAGCGGCTCGTCGGCGGGTGGCGGCAGGTAGCGGTCGGTGTCGAGCGTGTCGAGCACGAGGTCGAAGCGCAGCGCCTTGCGCTCGATCGACTCGAGCGCGAGGCGACCGCTGAGCGTGCTTTGGTCGAGCTTGAGCTTGAGGTCGTCGAGCTTGAGCTGGTCGCCCAGGTGGTCGAGCGTCAGCGCGCCCGAGAGGCTGGTCAGCGCCTGCGGGTCGGCGGTGACCGGCACCTCGATGCCGAACCGCGGCAGCACCTCGCGCGGCTTGAACGGCGCGAGCTGGAGCGTGCCGGTGGTGCGGGTGCCGACCTTCTCGGCGGCGCGGGTCAGCGTGCCGTCGAGCGCGAGGCCCCAGGCCTCGATGTGGACGCCCTCGAAGCGGAGCGGCTCGCCGAACACCAGCTGCTTGGCGGTGAACACGCCGCCCTTGAGCGGCGCCGGCAGCGGCCCGCCCGTCGCGTCGAGCCCGAGCACGAGGTTGGTCACCCGCAGCGCGGAGCCGGGGAGGATGGTGGTGGCGTAGCGCAGCGTGCCGGCGAGCGGCGTGCCCTCGGCGACGCCGGCGACCTTGAACCCGAGCTTGCCCTCGACCGAGAACGGCGAGCCGGGCTCGATCGCGGTGGTGCGCAGCTGCAGGTCGGAGACGGTGATCGCGCTGCCGTCGCGGGCGTCGCGGTAAGCGAGCCGCGCGCCCTGGAACTCCAGGCCGGCGATGCTGAAGTGCGGGCCGGGTTTGCGCTCGGCGCCGTCGGCGTCGCCACCGCCGCCCATCTTCGCCAGATCGCTCCAGTTGTCGCGGCCCTCGGCGTCGACCTCGAGCCTGAGGTCGGCGTCCTCGAACACCACCTCGCCGATCTCGACCTCGCCTTGCAGCAGCGGCATCACCTTCACCTGGGCCCGCGCGCCGGTCAGGGTCAGGAACGGACCCTCGAAGCCAGCGGCGTTGCCGAGCGTGACCTTGCCGGTGCGCAGCGCCAACCAGGGGAAGACCTGGAGCTCGAGGTCGCCCTCGATCGCGAGGTCGCGACCGCTGGCCTGTTTGACCGCCGCCTCAGCGTCGCCCTTGTAGCGGTTGGGGTCGAGCGTGGCGATGAACACCGCGATGGCGAGGACGATCGCGCCGACCACGGCGCCGATCGCGATCAGCGTGTACTTCAAGGTCTTTACCATGGCGCGATTCTAGCCCCAGACTCCGGGCATGTCCGACGCGCCCCCGACCTTCGCCGAAGCACGCCGCGTCTGGTGGCAGATCGGCCTGACTGGGTTCGGCGGTCCGGCCGGCCAGATCGCGTTGCTCCACCGGCTGGTGGTCGAGGAGCGGCGTTGGATCGACGAACGCGCGTTCCTGCGCGGCCTCAACTTCTGCATGCTGCTGCCGGGCCCCGAGGCGCAGCAGCTCGCGACCTGGATCGGCTGGCGTCTGCACGGCGTGCGCGGCGCGCTCACCGCCGGCACGCTGTTCGTGCTGCCGGGCGCGCTGCTGATCCTCGCGCTGGCCGCCGCCTACGCCGAGTTCGGCACGCGGCCGCAGGTCGCCGCCGCGTTCCTCGGCATCAAGGCCGCGGTCATCGCGCTGGTGCTCGAGGCCGTGTTGCGGGTCGGTCGTCGAGCGCTCAAGCGGTCGCTGGCCTGGGGCTTCGCCGCCGCGGCGCTCTTCGCGATCGGCGCGTTCGCGGTGCCCTTCCCGCTGGTGGTGCTCGGCGCCGGGATCGGCGGCGCGCTGCTGGCCGGACCGCTCGGCGCGCACGACGGCGACGGCGCGCCGACCGTCGTGCTGCCACCCGGACCGTCGCCGCTGCGGGTGCTCGCGGTCGGCCTCACGCTGTGGTTGGCACCGCTGTTCGCGCTCGCCGTGTTGCTCGGTCGCGACCACCGCCTGGTCGAGGTCGGCGGGTTCCTCTCCGCGCTCGCGGTGGTGACGTTCGGCGGCGCCTACACCGTGCTGGCCTGGGTCGCCCAGGCCGGCGTCGCCACCTTCGGTTGGTTGACGCCGGGCGAGATGCTCGACGGCCTCGGCCTCGCCGAGACCACGCCCGGGCCGCTGATCCTGGTGCTCGAGTTCGTCGGCTACCTCGCGGCCTACCGCGCGCCGGCACCGTTCGAGCCCTGGCTCGCCGGCACGCTCGGCGCGCTGCTCGCGGTGTGGGTGACCTTCGTGCCCTGTTTCGTCTGGGTGCTCTTGGGCGCGGCGCACGTCGAGCGACTCGCGGCGCGACCGCGACTGGGCGGCGCGCTGGCCGGGATCACCGCGGCAGCGGTCGGCGTGATCGCCCACCTTGGGCTGTGGTCGGCGCTCGCCACGCTGTTCGCCTCGCGCGCGCCGACCACCTGGGGACCGATCACGGTCGAGCTGCCGGTGCTGGCGAGCTTCGATGGTCGCGCGGTCGTGCTGACGGTGCTCGCGCTCACGCTGACGTTCGTGCTGCGCTGGGGCGTGCTGGCGATGCTCGGTGCCGCCGCCGCGGCCGGACTGGCGCTCGCGTTGCCCTAGCCTCGACCGTCCTGGCGTCGATCGTCGGGCGACGGTCGCGCGCGGTTCACGAGCGCACCACGAACAGCAGCGCGACCTGCTCGGCCGGCATCGGCCGGCCGAAGTGCCAACCCTGGCCGTGCTGGCAGCCCTCGGCGGCGAGGAAATCGCGTTGGGCCTCGGTCTCGACGCCCTCCGCCACCATCTGCAGCCCGAGCGCGCGGCCCATCGCCACCACCGCCCGCACGATCGCCGTGTCGTCGGCGTCCCCGGGCACGCCGGCGACGAAGCTCTTGTCGATCTTGAGCTGGTGGATCGGGAAGCTCTTGAGGTAGGCGAGCGACGAGTAGCCGGTGCCGAAGTCGTCGATCGCGATCCGGACCCCGAGCGCGGCGAGCTGGACCAGCATCTTGTGCATGCGCTCGGGGCTCTGCATCACCGCGGTCTCGGTCAGCTCGAGCACCAGGTGCTCGGGCGTCACGCCGTGGCGCGCCAGCGCTTCGGCGACCTCGCCGACGAACTCGGGCCGGGCCAGCTGCCGCGCCGAGACGTTGACCGAGATCTTGAGGTCGCGCAGCCCGGCGTCGTGCCAGCGGCGGAGCTGGGCCAACGCGGCGTCGGTCACGAAGCCGCCGATCGGCGCGATCATCCCGGTGCCCTCGGCGACCGGGATGAAGCGGTCGGGACCGATCTCGCCGTGCTCGGGATGGGTCCAGCGCAGCAGCGCCTCGACCGAGGCGATCGCGCCGGTCGCGAGGTCGACCACCGGCTGGTAGACCAGCCGCAGTTGCTCGCGCTCAAGCGCCTGGCGCAGCGAGTTCGCCATCATCAGCGCCTCGAAAGCCTGCGCGTTCATGTCGCTGGAGAAGTACTGGTAGACGTTGCGGCCATGCTCCTTGGCCCGGTACATCGCGGCGTCGGCGTTGCGCAGCAGGTCCTCGATCGAGCCGCCGTCCTGCGGGAAGCACGAGATCCCGATCGAGGCGGTCGAGAACAGCTCGTGGGCGCCGATGCTGAACGGCTTGGCCAGCGCGTCGAGCAGCTTCTGCGCCGCGACCGCCGCGCCATGCGAGTTGGGCAGGTCGTCGAGCAGGATCGCGAACTCGTCGCCGCCGAGCCGTGCCACCGTGTCGGAGGCGCGCAGCTGGGCGCCGAAGCGCTCGGCGACGCCCTTCAGCAGCTGGTCGCCGACCGCGTGACCGAGCGAGTCGTTGACGGTCTTGAAGCGGTCGAGGTCGACGAACAGGATCGCGACCGAATGGCCGAGGCGACGGGCCCGGCTGAGCGAGGTCGCGCAGCGCTCCTGGAACAGCACCCGGTTCGGCAGCAGGGTCAGCGCGTCGTGGTGGGCGAGGAACTCGAGGCGCTGCTCGTAGTCCTTGTGGTGCGAGATGTCGTTGAACACCGAGACGTAGTGGCTGGGTTGGCCGTCAGCGCCCTGCACCGCCGAGATCGAGAACAGCGCCGGGTAGACATCGCCGTTCTTGCGCCGGCTCCAGATCTCGCCCTTCCAGCGCCCGCCGCGGCGCATCTCCTCCCACATCCGGTCGTAGAACGATTGCGGATGCATGCCCGAGCGCAGGAACTCGGGCGTCCGGCCCAGCGTCTCCTCCCGGCTGTAGCCGGTCATCGTCGTGTAGGCGGCGTTGACGAACACGATCTCGCGCGTGCGGGCGGTGATCATCACGCTCTCGAGCGTGTTCTCGAGCGCGGAGGCGACCAGCCGCAGACGCTCCTCGGCCTTGGCCCGCTCGACGCCCTCGAGCACCAGCGCCATGTGGCCGGCCATCGCGCCGGCGAAGCTCTGGTCCTCGGCGGTCCAGCGCCGCGGCTCGGTCGCGCCGTGGCAGACCACGCCGACGGTGCGCCCGCCGACCACGATCGGCGCGTCGAGCAGCGCGACCACCTCGGCCTGCACCAGCCGCTCGCGCAGCTCCGCGGTGCGCGGATCGGCGCCGACGTCGGTCGCCGCGAGCGTGCGCTCGTCGTCGAGCGAGGCGAAGTAGCGGGGGAAGGCGGCGACCGAGAACTCGGCGCCGACCGCGTGCTCGCTGGTCCGCGCGTCGAAGTGGTCGAGGCAGCGCAGCGCGGTGCGCGGTTCGTCGAACAACCAGATGCTGCAGCAGGTCGCCGCCAAGCCCTCGGCGCCGGTCTCGGCGACCCGCCGCGCGATGGCGGCGAGGTCGGGCGCCGCCCCACCGCGCTGGCCGGCCGCCAGACCCGACAACAGCCGGTTCTGCAGCGAGAGCCGCGTTTCGAGCTTCTGGAGGTCGGTCGGCAGGCGGGCTCCCTTCGCGAGGCCGTCGGGCGCGGGTCCGCGCCGTGTGCCCGGGATGCTAGCAAAGGCGCGCGCCCGGCCAGCGCAGCGGGTCAAGGGCTGCCGAACCCTCGCGCCATGACTAGAATCGGCCTGGCACACCTTGGGAAAGGGCCGCTGATCCAGAAGGATCGCCGAGGAACCCATGCGCAACTCCCCATCCCTGCCGCTGATCGCCTGCGCCGCGCTGGTCGTCGCGCTCTTCGTAACGGAATCGACCGCCGCGCAGGTCTACCGCTGGGTCGACAAGGACGGCAAGGTCCACTACTCCGACAAGAAGCCGCCCGACACCAAGGCCGACGAGCTCGCGATCTCCTCCAAGCCAAGCGATCCCCTGGCCGCCGAGAAGGTGATGGCCGAGCTCACCGCTGCCAACGCCGGGATCGACGAGGCCGGCAAGGCGCACCAGCAGCAACAGGCCGAGTTGGCGAAGGCCAAGGAGCTGCGCGAGAAGCGCTGCGCTTCGGCGCGCGCCGAGCTCCAGACGCTGGCCTCGGTCAACCGCGCCTACACCGTCGACGCCCAGGGCGAGCGCGTCTACGACAACGACGCCCAGCTCGAAGGGCGGCGGGCCCAGGCCCGCGCCCAGGTCGCGCAGCTTTGCGAGTGAACGGGCGCGAGCGAGCGCCTGCTATCGTGGCGGCACACCGGACCCACGGACCGTCGCGTTGAACCCGAACCTCCCCGAACCCGCGGCCGCGGTCGCGCTCGCGCCGCGCTGCACGCTCGGCGTCGGCGGTGCCGCGCGCTTCCTCACCTCCGCTCGCGACTCCGACGCGCTGCGCGCCGCGCTCGATTGGGCCGCCGCGCGCGGGCTCGAGTGCTTCGTGCTCGGCGGTGGCAGCAACCTTGTGATCGCCGACACCGGCGTCGACGGTCTGGTGATCGAGGTCGCCGCACGCGGCCTGCGCTTCGAGGACGACGGCCGCGTGATCGCCGCCGCCGGCGAACCCTGGGACGAGCTGGTCGCGGCCTGCGTCGGACGCGGGCTGGCCGGGCTCGAGTGCCTGTCCGGCATCCCGGGTCGGGTCGGCGGCACGCCGATCCAGAACGTCGGCGCCTACGGCCAGGAGGTCGGCCGCGCCATCGAGCGGGTGCGCGCGTTCGACCGCGTGCGCGGCGCGGTGGTCGATCTCGCCGCCGCCGACTGCGGTTTCGCCTACCGCCAGAGCCGCTTCAAGGGCGACGACCGCGGCCGCTTCGTGGTGCTCGAGGTCGCGTTCCGTCTCGCGCCGGGCGCGGCGGCACGCCCCGACTACCCCGACCTCGTCGCCGAGCTCGGTGCGGCTGCGCCGACGCTCTCCGCGGTCCGCGCCGCGACGCTCGCGGTGCGCCGGCGCAAGGGCATGGTGCTCGACCCGGCCGACCCCGACACCCGCTCCTGCGGCTCGTTCTTCATGAACCCGATCGTCGAGGCCGCCCAGCACGCCGATCTGCGCGACGACGCCGGCGCGCCGGCGCCGGCGTTCGCCGCGGGTCCGGGCCGGTTCAAGGTGCCGGCGGCGTGGCTGATCGAACGCACCGGCTTCGCCAAGGGCACGGTCCGCGGCGCGGTCGGGCTCTCGAGCAAGCATCCGCTCGCGCTCATCAACCGCGGCGGGGCGACCGCCCGCGAGGTGGTGGGGTTCGCGCGCGAGGTGCAGCGCGGCGTCGAACGCCGCTTCGGCGTGACGCTCAAGGTCGAACCGGAGTTCGTCGGCTTCGGCGCCGACCCGGAGGTCGCGGCGCTGACCGGTCAGCGCTTGCGCGCCACCACTTCCATGCCGGCGCGGTAGCGCTCGCTGATGCCGTAGCGCAGCGGCTCGAAGCCCTCGGCGCGCAGCAGGGCGTGGAGCCGGGTGCGGCTGAAGTTGTGGCAATGCTCGAGCTCGCCCCAGTAGGGGTTGGCTTGCTGCAGGTCGAGCGCGCGCCAGACCATGCTCTCCATGTTCGGCATGGACACGAACAGCACGCCCTCGGCGGCCAGCGCGCGATGGGCGGCGCGCAGCATCGGCCGAGGGAACGGCACGTGCTCGAGCACGTCGGCCATGCTGATCACGGCGAAGCGCTCGGCGAAGTCGAGCGCGGCGAGGTCGGCGCGATGGGCCTCGATGCCGAGCGAGGCCAGGGCCTGGACGTTGTCGGCGCGCAGGTCGATGCCGACCGGCGTGAAGCCGTACTCCTGGACCGTGAACAGCAACGCGGCGTTGCCGAAGCCGACGTCGAGCCAGTCGCCGACGGCGGCATGCGGCAGGACCCGCTCGACCGCACGCGCCCAGGTGACGCGCTGCTGCTCGATCTGCCAGCCGACCTGCTGGTGCTCGTTGGCGCGACCGAAGATCAGCCGGTTCGCCTCTTCCGAGTAGTGGCCCTCGGTGAAGACGTGGCGGCAGGCGCAGCAACGCTTCCACACCATCACCGGGCTGAGCGGGCGGACGTAAAGCGGATGGCTGGAGCAGTCACCGACCGCGGCGGACTCGAACCGCCTCGCGTCGCAGAGCGGGCAGGCCTCGAATGGGATGCGTTCAATCATGCCGGCGCCGTCTGGTGGGATGGAGCGGGTGAAGGGAATCGAACCCTCGTCACTTGGTTGGGAACCAAGAGCTCTACCATTGAGCTACACCCGCGCCGGGCAGGGATTCTAGCGGGAAGCGCCGGGCGCGGGAGTGCGCCCCGGCGCCCGCTCCGTTCAATGGGCCGGCGGCGCCGGCAGGTCCTGGAACACCAACTGCGCCGGCGTGCCGGTGCCCGATGAATCCTGCAGCGTGACCAGGCGCCGGCCGTCGGCCGACACCGCCATGCCGCGGTCGAGCATGGACTTGTAGCCGTACCAGTCCGCCGAGGCGCGCTTGCCCAGCAGCACGCCGTTGGAGCCGTCGTAGACCCAGACGTCCTCGGCGCCGTAGTTGATGGTCATGCCGGTGACGACCAGTCCGTTCCACGGGCAGACCAGCGAGTTGGGGTAGGCGGTGCCCGGGAGCACCTGGACCAACTGGCCGTCGGCGACCGAGTACGCCGCGAAGTTGTAGCCGGCGATGGAGGTCGAGTAGACGCGCGTGGCGTCGGCGCTGAAGCACGCCTGCTTTCCGCCGCCGACCGAGTACCCCTCGATCCGCGTGGTGCGGAACGCGTCGCCTTCGAGCGCGCTGTGCGCCAGGCGGTTGAGCATGCCGAAGTTGGCGACGTAGAGCTTGCCGTCGCCGGAGACCGAGGCATCCTCCGCGAACTGCGGCGAGCGGAACTGGTCGCTGCGGAAATCAGCCCCGCTGACGAGGTCGTAGACCGTCGCCGACGGCACGATCAGGTAATCGCGGCCAGCCGGACGCGCGACCTGCAGCGCCCCGCCCAACGGGCCGTAGTGACCTGCCGGTGGTGCCGAGCCCCAGTGGCGGAGGAACGCGCCGCTGCGCGCATCGAACTGCGAGACGCGCAGGTTGCTGGCGTCGTAGACGAACAGGTGGCGACCGTCCGGGCTGACGCGCAGGCTGTGCGCCGCACCGACCGTCCCGCTGATCTCGAACAGCACCGCGCCGGTGTAGACGTGGAAGGCCTTGATCGTGGTGCCGCCGTTGGCGACGAACACGACCGGGTCGACCGGGCTGGCGGCCAGTTGCTTGTTGGGCTGCGACAGCGTGACCGTCGTCGACGCCGCATCGCCGACGTACAGGCCGACCCGCACCAGCTCCTCGTTCTCGACGGTCGGGTCGTCCGAGCCGACGATGACGTTCGCGTAGTGCATTCCAGGCGCGAGCCCGGCCGGATCGGCGCTCAAGCGCAGGCTGCCGCCCATCGCGCCGGCGGCCGTGGCCGCGAGCCACGGCGAGTCGGAGTGCGCGACCCAGGTCGTCCCGGGCTGGCCGAACGCGCTGTGAACGTGCAGCTCGCGTTCGAGCACCGCGATCCCGGGCAAGCTCGTGAAGCCGACGCCGACGGCGTCGACCACCAGGCGGTTGGCTTCGAGGTTGAACACCACCGGTACGTCCCGCGCGAGCGTCAGCGCGCCGACCGTCACGGTGACCTTGGCGTTGCCGTGGTAGGTGCCGCCCGGGATCCCGGTGCGGTCGGCGGTCAGCGAGAGCTCACGGCCGGCCGCCGCGACCGTCCCGGCGGCGAGGTCGCTGCGGAGCCAACCGCCGCTCGCGGTGGTGAGCTCGACCGTGAACGGGTGCTCTGCGGTCCCGGTGTCGACGCCGAAGTCGAACGAGGCCTCACGCCCACCGAGCCCATCGGCGCCGCCGAGCGTCAGGGCGTTGGTGCCGACGCTCAGGGTCGGCGTCGCGAGGTCGAAGTCGACGGTCAGCGACGCGGCGTCGCCGGGATGCGCCGGGTTGGTGACCACGACGGTGGCTTGCCGGGTGCCGGGCAGCAGCCCAGCGGCATCGATCGTCGCCGTCAACGCGCCGTCGCCGAAGCCGCCCGTCGCGCTGAGCTTCAGCCACGGCGCGCTCGAGGTTGCGGTCCACGAGCGTTCGGCTGCCGCGATGGTGAGCGGCAGCGCCTGGGTGGTGGTCGAGTGCCCGTAGCCGAGCGACACCGCGACCGGTGACGCGGACGGTCCGATCTCCACCCGGGCGTGCTGGGTGTAGGTGACCGTGACCGGCGTGATCTGCACGATCTTGCCCTTGCGGTTGAACTCGGCGACCGAGAACTGCACGACCTTGGTGCCGGTGCCGGGGACCGCGTCGTTCTGCCAGACCACCAGCTCGGGCTTGTTGCTCGAGTTCAGCCGCAACGCGAAGGCGAGCCAGCCGACCTGCTGTTGGGTCGCGGTGTATCCGACCGCCATCATCGCGAGCTTCTTGGCCTTGGCCTTGATCGGGATGACGCTCGGCGCCGGCAACGGGGTGCCGATGATGTGGGTCCACGCGATCGCCTTGGTCGCCAGCGTGAACTTCTCGGTGCCCGCCACCTCATCGCCCTTGAGCTCGAGGCGGCTCGAGGCCTTGAACGACTCCTCGGGCGCGGCGCCATGGACGGCGGGCCAAGCGAGGACGCAGGCGAGGGCGGTCGCGCGCAGGGTCAGTGCGTGCCAGGAGGCGCGGGAGGGCATCAGGGAGGTCTCGGACGGGTGGGGTTGGCGCGGCTCGCGGCTCCAGCCGCGCTGGTCTCCGCGCGCGCGATTATCCGAACCGGCGCCACGGCCTGTCAACGAACGCCGGCTCGAAAGGAGCCTCTATCGGCGCCTGGTTCCCACGCCTGGAAGCCAAGGACTAGAATCCGCGCCCCACCTCCGCCCCCGGCCCCATGCGCGTCATCGTCAACGGATCCGACCACGACCTGCCCGACGGCGCCACGCTCGCCGCGTTGCTCGCCGCGCTCGAGCTCGAGGGCCAGCGCGTCGCGTTCGAGGTCAACGGCATGATCGTGCCGCGCAGCGCGCGGGACGCGCATGCGCTGCGCGACGGCGACCGGGTCGAAGTCGTGACGGCGATCGGCGGCGGCTGAACCACGGAGGACTCGATGACCGACGCGATGAAAGGGACCCCCCGAGCCGACCGGCCGCTGGTGATCGCCGGCCGGACGTTCCGTTCGCGACTGCTCACCGGCAGCGGCAAGTACAAGGACCTGGAGGAGACCCGGCTCGCGACCGAGGCCGCCGGCGCCGAGATCGTCACGGTCGCGATCCGTCGCAGCAACATCGGCCAGACCAAGGGCGAACCCAACCTGCTCGACGTGCTGCCGACCTCGAAGTACACCATCCTGCCCAACACCGCCGGCTGCTACACCGCCGACGACGCGGTGCGCACCTGTCGCCTCGCCCGCGAGCTGCTCGACGGCGCCGCGCTCGTCAAGCTCGAGGTGCTGGGCGACCCCAAGACCCTGTTCCCCGACGTCGAGCAGACGCTGGTCGCGGCGAAGGTCCTGGTCGCCGAGGGCTTCCAGGTGATGGTCTACACCAACGACGACCCGATCGTGGCCAAGCGGCTCGAGGAGCTCGGCTGCTGCGCGGTGATGCCGCTCGCCGCGCCGATCGGCTCGGGGCTCGGCATCCGCAACCCCTACAACATCCTGACCATCGTCGAGAACGCCAAGGTCCCGGTGCTGGTCGACGCCGGCGTCGGCACCGCCAGCGACGCCGCGGTGGCGATGGAGCTCGGCTGCGACGGCGTGCTGATGAACACCGCGATCGCGGCGGCCGGCGAACCGGTGCGGATGGCGCAGGCGATGCGGCTCGCGGTCGAGGCCGGCCGCGAGGCCTGGCTCGCCGGCCGCATGCCGCGCCGACGCTTCGCCTCGGCCTCGAGCCCGGGCGAAGGCCTGTTCTTCTGAGCGACGACCGCCCGTCGGACGAAGGCGCGCCGCGCCGCATCCGCTCGTTCGTGCGGCGCGAGGGCCGCATGACCGAAGGCCAGCGCCGCGCGCTCGACGAGCTCCTCCCAAGATGGGGCGTGGACTTCACCCCGGCACCCATCCGGCAAGTTGCGCTGTTCGGTCGCATCGCGCCGTTGGTGGTCGAGATCGGCTTCGGCGCCGGCGAGGCGCTCGCCGCGCGCGCCGCGGCGCATCCCGACCAGGACCATCTCGGCATCGAGGTCCACCGTCCCGGCGCCGGCCGCCTGCTGCTCGAGCTCGAGAAGCTCGGGCTCACGAACGTCCGGATCTCGACCCACGACGCGGTCGAGGTGCTGAGCCAGCAGATCGAAGCCGGCGCGCTCGACCGGGTGCTGCTGTTCTTCCCCGACCCCTGGCCCAAGAAGCGCCACCACAAGCGCCGCATCGTCCAACCCGGCTTCGTCGGCTTGGTGGCGTCCCGGCTCAAGCCTGGCGGCTGCTTCCATCTCGCCACCGATTGGGCGCCTTACGCCGAGCAGATGCGCGAAGTGCTCGATGCCTGCCCCACGCTGCGCAACGCCCATCCCGGTTGGGCCCCGCGTCCCGCTGAGCGACCGCTGACCCGCTTCGAGCGGCGCGGCGAGCGGCTCGGCCACCAGGTCTTCGACCTCGAGTACCTGCGGCTCGCCGCCCGATAGACTGCCGGACATGCTCGCGCGGTCAGACAGCTTGGTGCGGTGGTGGGGTCGGACGACGATCGACATCGCGCTGTACGTGGTCGACCTCACCGTCTTCATCATGCTCGCGCTGCGCGCCTGGCGCGGCTGGCACGCGCTCTCGTTGCGCAGCACGCGGATGACCATCGTCAACCAGATCATCTTCACCGGCGTCGACGCGCTGCCGGTGATCCTGCTGCTCGGCCTGGCGGTCGGCATCTCGATGACCGCCCAGCTCCTCAACCTGGCCGTCGACTTCGGCACCGACAAGGAGATGGTCGACCTGGTCGCGGCCATCATCGGCATGGAGCTCGGCTCGCTGATCACCGCGATCGTCCTGATCGGACGCTCCGGCTCCGCCATCGTCGTCGACCTCGGCAACATGAAGCTGCACAAGGAGGTCGAGGGCCTCGAGCTGCTCGGCATCGACATCAACGACATGATCGTCGCGCCGCGCCTGATCGGCGCCTCGGTGTCGCAGATGGCGCTGTCGGTGTTCTTCGCCGGCGTGGCGACCTTCGGCGGCGTCGCCGCGGCCGGCCTGCTGTTGTCGGGGTCCTACCTGCGCCTGATCACGCCGCTGATGAGCGCGTTCACGCCAGCCCAGATCCTGGTGTTCCTGCTCAAGAACCTGCTGTTCGGCCTGATCATCGCCGGGACCGCCTGCTTCCACGCGCTCAAGGTCGGCGTCTCACCGACCGAGGTGCCGCAGGAGACCCAGCGCGCGATCGTCAACGCGCTGCTGCTGGTGTTCATCCTCGACGGCCTGTTCGCGTTGGCGCTGGCCTTCGCATGAGAGCACCGCGATGAACGCGCCCGCGCCGATCATCACCGCCCGCGGCGTGGTCGCCGAAGGGATGCTCGGCACCGCGGTCGCCGAGCGGCCGCTCGAGCTCGCGGTCGGCCGCGGCGAGATGGTGTGCCTGATCGGGCCCAAAGGCACCGGCAAGACCCAGCTGCTGCGCGCGCTGGCCGGGCTCGAGCCGCCGGCTGCTGGCAGCGTCGACCTGCTCGGCCGTCGCACCGCCGCGCTCGACGCCGAAGGCTGGCTCGACCTGCGTCGGCGCGCCGCGTTCATCACCTCCGACGCGCCGCTGCTGTCGGTGGTCGACGCGGTGGTCAACGTCACGCTGCCGGCGATGTACCACCGCATCGGCGAACCGGCCATGGTGCGCGCCGAGGCGATCGCGCTGCTCGACAAGCTCGGTTGGCGCGGCGACCTCCGCCTGCTGCCGGCGTTCCTCGACGAGCATCAGCGCCGCTTGCTCGCCCTGGCGCGCTGCCTGATACTGAAACCGGTCGTCCTGTTCGTGGACGAACCGTTCCGGATGATCGACGTGTCGGGGTGGCGCCACTTCGGCGCGGTGTTCGAGGGGCTCGTGCGCGATGACCGACTTGCGGTGCTGATGGTCACCCACAACCTGCCCTACGTCCGCGAGAGCGGCGCCCGCATCCTGTTCTGCGGCACCCGCGGTTCCCGGCTGTTCGCCGACTGGCGCACGCTCGCCACCGACGCCGACCCCGAGGTCGCCGCCTTCCTCGCCGAGTCGGGCTTCCACGCCGCGACCGTGATCTGAGCCGTCCGCCATGTCCGCCCCCGATCCGACCCCGCGCCGCGTCCACTACGTCCACCGCCTGAGCTACACCGCGCTCGAGCGGCTGGTCGGCGCGTTCGTGCTGACCGCGCTGCTGCTGCTGATCGTGCTGTTCGTCTACAGCCGCGAGGCCAAGACGATGTTCGCCGAGAAGTTCACGCTGATCGCCTACATGCGCAACGCCCAGAGCATCACCACCGACACCAAGGTCCAGGTCTCGGGCATCGAGGTCGGCGAGGTCGAGCAGATCGACCTCGGCACCGACAACCTGATCCGGGTCGAGATCCGGGTCCTCGAACGCTTCCACAGCCTGGTCCGCGAGGATTCGCGGGCCTCGCTCTCCAAGCTGTCGATGATCGGCAAGGCCACCATCGAGATCAGCGCCGGCTCGGTCGAGCACATGCAGATCCCCGACGGCGGCATCATCACCGTCGACGAACCGGTCTCGATCGACCAGATCATGGCCGACGTGCTGCCGGCGCTGAAGAACGCGCAGCAGACGCTCGAGCGGGTCAACCAGCTGGTCGCGGCGGTCGACCCCAAGGACGTCGAGCGGACGATGAAGGGCGTCACCACCACGGTCGCCAACGTCGAGAAGATCACGACCATGATGGCGCAGGGCAAGGGCGGCCTCGGCCAGATGGTCGCCGACCCCGGCGTCGAGCAGGACCTCGCCGCGACCATCAAGTCGTTGGCCCGCACGCTCGAACAGACCGAGCAGCGGATGCGCGAGCTCGGGCCGGTGCTCAAGGACATGCAGGCGGTCTCGGCCGAGGCCCGCGCGGCGTCGAAGAACCTGCCGCAGCTGATCGAGGAGTCGCACCGGCTGGTGGCGCAGATGAACACCACCGTCGGCAGCGTCAACTACGAGATGCAGCAGCTGCCCGACCTGGTGCTCAAGACCCGCCAGCTGATGGAGCAGACCGACCGCACCCTGCGCGCACTGCAGAGCACCTGGCCGATCTCGAACTCGGTGGCGCAGCCGCCCGATCGCGACCTGGTCGAGCCGCGGGCCTCCGATGACTGAGCGCGCTGTCCGTCCGTCGGCGATCGCGTCGATCGCGGCGCTGACCTCGGTGCTGATGCTGGTCGGCTGCGGCTCGAACAAGCCGCCGCCGGTCGAGGCCATCAGCGCGCCGCAGGACGCGCTGCGGATGGGGATGCAGTCCTACGAGGACGCCCAGTTCATCGCCGCGACCCAGCTGTTCGGCAAGGCGCTGGTCCACTACCGCTCGATCGACGACGGCCGTGGCCAGGTCGTCGCGCTGATCAACCTCACCGACGTCGCGCTGGTGCTGGGCGAGCACGCCCGCGCCAAGGTCCACCTCGACGAGGCGACCCGCATCGTCCAGCGCGAGCGGCTCGCCCAGTTCGGCACCCACCTCGCGCTGCTCGGCTGCCAACGCGCGGCGCAGGCCGGCGATGCAGCGAGCGCCCGGGCCCACTGCGAAGCCGCGCTCGCCGCCCCCGATGCGACCCCGGCGCTGACCGCCGGCGCGCGCATCGAGCTCGCCAAGCTCGCGCTCGCCGAAGGGCAGGCGTCCAACGCTGAGGGATGGACCGCGCTGCGCGGCCCGGTCGCCGCGGCGGTCGCCGCCGACGACCGTCCCGGCCCCCGCGCCCGCCTGATGCGGCTCGACGCCGACGCGGCGCGCCGGGCCGGCCGCAACGACGAGGCCTACGCCCAGCTCCAGAAGGCGCTTGCGGTGTACCAGGTGGCGTTGTCGCGCCCCGGCATCGCCGCCAGCCACGAGGAGCTCGCCGCGGTGGCGCGGGCCAAGGGCGAACCGGCGATCGCCGCCGACCACTACGAGCGTGCGCTGCACGTCCGCCTGTGGATGAGCGATCGCGTGCACGGCGCGCTGGTGCTCGAAGGCCTGGCCGCGGTCGAGACTGAGCTCGGACATACGACACGAGCCGCAAAGATCAAAGACCTCCTCGACTACATGCGCGGAGCCACGAACCTCGAATGGCGCGTCGTCCAGCAGAAGTACGAAGGGCTTTAAAAAGTTAGGAGCGGCCCGGCCCCGTCGGGTTCCTCGCTCCCTAAGACGCGGACGCGATCCGGTCGCTCGGAACCCGGCAGGCCCGGGCCGACAGGATGAAGATTCAAAGCCGCACGCACCTCGTGCGTGACTCGCACGAGTCTCGTCAAGTCAGGTTGAAAGAAGCTCGTATACCGTCGATGACGTATTGCGCCGCGAGCGCCGCGAGCAGCACGCCTAACAGTCTGTCGACGACGTTGGCGCCGGTCTCGCCCATCACCTTCATCAGGCGACCGGCGGCGAGCAAACAGGCCAACGTGACCAGCATCACCAGGCACAGCACGCCGAGCATGGCGAGGAACAGCGCCGGCTGGCCGCGGGCTTCGCCGACCGTGAGCAGGATGGTGGTGAGCGCGGCCGGACCGGCCAGCAGCGGGAACGCCAGCGGGAACACCGAGATGTCGGCGCGGTAGCGCGCCTCCTCCTCCTCGCTCGGGGTGGTCGAGCGCAGACCGGAGTGCCGCGCGAACACCATGTCGAGCGCGACCAGGAACAGCAGCAGTCCGCCGGCGACCTTGAACGCCGGCACCGTGATGCCGAGCGCGGTCAGCAGCCAGTCGCCCGAGAACGCGAACACCAGCAGGATGGCGGTGGCGATACCGACGCCCTTGACGGCCATCCTACGCCGGTAGGTCGCATCGCCGCCGCGGGTCAGCCCGGCGAACACCGGCGCGTTGCCGACCGGGTCGATCACGACCAGGAACATCACCGCCAGGTTGATGAGCTGCTCAAGATTCATATTCAAACGCTTGCCACTTGCTCCAGCGCGGGTCTATACCAAGCTCGTGCTCCCGCTCCGCGGTCGCGCGGAGAATATACGACGGGAGGGGCATGGAAGGAGGCACCGTGCGCGAGGTCGAGGTCCCCTACCCCAAGGTCGGCGAGTGGTACAAGCACCCGTCGGGCGCGCTGTTCGAGGTCGTCGCGATCGACGAGGACGACGGCAGCATCGACGTCCAGCACTTCGACGGCACCGTCGAGGAGCACGACATGGACGCCTGGATGGACGCCGGCTACGAGATCGCCGAGGCGCCCGAGGACTACTCCGGCTCGCTCGACATCGAGCGCGAGGACTTCACCAGCGAACGCGGCGAGGTCCGCGTCGAGAGCGACTACCTGGGTTACGCCGACCGCGCCGAATAGGTCGGCTACGCCGACCTCGGCGAGCCGGCGCGCACCACGACCTCGTCGCCGTCGATCGCCGCCCCCAGCGGCCGCAACCACATCCCCATGCACGGCCCGGCGGTGCAGAAGCCGTCGTCGATGCGGAAGTTGGCGCCGTGGGTGCCGCACATGATCAGCGAGCGGTCCTTGGTCAGGAACGCGTCCGGCTTCCAGTCGAGCCGGCCACCGGTGTGCGGGCACTGGTTGAGGTAGGCGTGCACCGCGCCGCCCTGCCGCACCACGAACGCGTTGCGGCCGAAGCCGCCGCCGTCCCAGTCGAAGCCTTTGGCCGTGCCGTCCGGCAGCGCCGCGAGCGGGCAGCGGAACACCTCGCGGTCGGGCGCGGTCATCGCGCGGTCCCGGGCTCGAGCCGCGGCCAGAGCCAGGCCAGCAGCAGCAGCGCCGGCACCACCGAGGTCGCCGAGACGACGAAGAACGCCGAGTAGCTCGAGGCCTCGACGATGTAGCCCGAGAACCCGCCGACCACCTTGCCCGGCAGGTTGGCGAGCGAGACCAGCAGCGCGTACTGGGTGGCGGTGAACCGCTCGTCGACCAACCCCGACATGAACGCGACCAGCACCACGCCGGCGAAGCCCTGCGACAGGTTGTCGGCGGTGATCGCGGCGAAGAACGCCCACTGCTCGCCGGGGTTCTGCGCCATCAGCACGAACGCGAGGTTCGACGCCGCCACCGCCAGCACCGCGACCAGCAGCAGCCGGCGGATGCCGAAGAACGCGACGCAGGCGCCGCCGAGGAAGGCGCCGCCGATGCCGACCCACACGCCGTAGAGCTTGGACACCGTCGCGATGTCGGTCTTGGTGTAGCCCGAGTCGAGGTAGAACGGCCCAGCCAGCACGCCGATCATCTGGTCGGGGAACTTGAACAGGCCGACGAACAGCAGCAGCGCCGCCGCGAGCAGCGCGCCGCGGCCGGTGAAGAACGCGTGGAGCGGCTCCCAGAACGCGCCGAGCAGGTCGATCTCGCGGACCGCGCGCGCCGCGTCCGCGGTCGGCTCGCGCGCCAGCAGCGTCGCGCCGATCGGCAGCAGCAGCAGCGCGGCGAGGGCCAGGTAGGCCTCGCGCCAGCCGACCAGGTCGGCGAGGTAGAGCGCGCCGGCGCCCGACAGGATCAGGCCGATGCGGTAGCCGAGCGTGTAGGTCGCGGCGAGCGCGGCCTGCGCCTCGAGCGGCGCGATCTCGATGCGATAGGCATCGACCACCGTGTCCTGGGTCGCGCCAGCGAACGCGGCGAGGAACACCATCAGCACGATGCCCTCGAGCCCGGCGGTCGGGTCCTGCTGCGCGAGCGCGGCCACCGCTGCCAGCAGCGCGAGCTGCGCCACCAGCAGCCAGCCGCGGCGGCGGCCGAGCCGGGCACCGAGCCAGGGCAGCGGGTAACGGTCGACCAGCGGCGCCCACAGGAACTTGAACACGTACGAGAAGCCGACGAACGAGACCAGGCCGATCGCGGCGAGGTCGACGCCGACGTCGCGCAACCAGGTCGAGAGCGTCGCGCCCACCAGCAGGAACGGCAGGCCGCAGCCGAAGCCGAGGAACAGCATCGTCGCCGCCGCCTTTGATGCGAACGCGCGCTGGAGCCCGCGCCAGCCGCGGTAGTCGGGCTCCATCGGACTAGACGTCATAGTCCATCACCAGCGGCGCATGGTCGGAGAAGCGGTCGTCCTTGTGGATGCGCACGGCCTTGGCGCCGGCGGCGAGACCGGGCGTGGCCAGCTGGTAGTCGAGCCGCCAGCCGACGTTGTTGGTCCAGGCCTGGCCGCGGTTCGACCACCAGGTGTACTGGTCGGGGCGATCGTCGACGGCGCGGAACGCATCGACGAAACCGACCTCGTCGAACACACGGTCGAGCCAGGCTCGCTCGTGGGGCAGGAAGCCGGAGTTCTTCTGGTTGCTGCGCCAGTTGCGCAGGTCGATCTGCCGGTGGGCGATGTTGAGGTCGCCGCAGATCAGGTGCTCGCGCTTGCGCCGGCGCAGGGCCTTGAGGTGCGGCAGGAAGCATCCGAGGAAGCGGTCCTTCGAGGCCTGCCGCAAAGGCCCGGCCGAGCCCGAGGGCGCGTAGAGCGAGATCACCGCCAGGCCGTCGAAGCGCGCCTCGAGGTAGCGGCCCTCGCCGTCGAACTCGGGCACGCCGAAGCCGCGCACCACCTCGCGCGGTTCCTCGCGGCTGTAGAGCGCGGTGCCGGCGTAGCCCGGCTTCACCGCGTCGAAGTAGTAGCAATGGAAGCCCTTGGGCCGGAACGCGGCGTCGGCGAGCTGCGCTTCGTGGGCCTTGGTCTCCTGGATGCAGACGACGTCGGCGCGTTGGCGCGCCAGCCACGGGAACACACCCTTGCGGGCCGCCGAGCGGATGCCGTTGGCGTTGAGCGTGATGATGCGCAGTGCGGCGATCCTCGGCGGCGCGGCGGACGGGCGGTCGGCCGGTATCATAGCGGCCCCTCCCCCGACCGGCAGCGCGCGATGCATCCCCACCAGCAGGAGTTCCTCGAGCACGCGTTGGCCAAGGGCGTGCTCCGCTTCGGCGAGTTCAAGCTCAAGTCGGGCCGGCTGTCGCCCTACTTCTTCAACGCCGGTCTGTTCGACTCCGGCGCGTCGCTGGCCAAGCTCGGCCGCTGGTACGCGCAGACCGTGGTCGGCTCCGGGATCGGCTTCGACATGGTGTTCGGCCCCGCCTACAAGGGCATCCCGCTCGCCACCGTCACCGCCGCCGCGCTCGCCGAGCACCACGGCCGCGACCTGCCCTACTGCTTCAACCGCAAGGAAGCGAAGGACCATGGCGAAGGCGGCAACCTGGTCGGCGCCAAGCTCCGGGGCCGCGTGCTGATCGTCGATGACGTGATCACCGCTGGCACCGCGATCCGCGAGTCGGTCGAGATCATCCGCGCCGCGGGCGCGACGCCGGTCGGCGTGGTGTTGGCGCTCGATCGAGAAGAGCGTGGGAAGGAAGGAGAGTGCTCCGCGGTCGAGGAAGCGGAGCGCGAGTTCGGGGTCGAGGTCGCGAGCATCCTGCGCCTGCGCGACCTGATCGCCTGGCTCGAGCACAGCGCGCCGGACCCCGGTGTGCTGGCGCGGGTGCGCGCCTACCGCGACCAATACGGCTCGGCCACCGCGCGCTGAGCAAGGTCAGGGGGCGTTCAGCCGCCTTCGCTATACTTGCCGCCGACCACGCCCCTTCGTCCCCGGAGCCCGCCATGTACAACCGCCCGCTGCTCGTCGCCGCCTTCCTCGCGCTCGGCACGTTCGTCGCCGCACCCGTCGCATCGGCGGCGCCGCCGCCGGCCAGCAAGGCCAAGCCCGGGACCAAGGCGCCGGCCAAGCTCTACAAGTGGGTCGACAAGGACGGCGTCGTGCACTACGGCGACAAGATCCCGGCTGAGTACGCCGACCAGCACAAGCAGCAGATCAACACCCAGGGCCAGGTGGTGAAGGAGATCGAGGGCGCGATGACGCCCGAGCAGCGCGCCGCGGCCGAGAGCAAGAAGGCCGCCGAGGCCGAGGCCGCTGCCCGCAACGAGAACGACAAGATCCTGCTCTCGACCTACGGCTCGGTCGGCGACCTCGAGCGCTCGCGCGAAGCGCGGCTGGCGTCCCTGCACGGCCAGGTGACCATGGCGAGCAGCACCACCGCGAGCATCGAGAAGGAGATCTCCAGGCTCGAGTTCCTGAAGTCCAAGGCCAAGGACGCCAAGCAGTCCGAGGGCTACGACCAGCAGCTCGCCGCGCTCCGCCGCGAACTCACCGCCAACCAGCGCCACATCGTCTCGCGCCAAGAGGAGATGACGATGGTCAAGTCGCAGTTCGAGCGCGACATCAAGCGCTTCCGCGAGCTGACCGCGACGCCGGCGCCGAAGGACCCCGCGGCGACGACCCCGGCGCCCGCCAAGAAGCCCTGAGGCGGGACCGACCCGATCGAGGAAGGCCGGCGCGAGCCGGCCTTCTGCTATCCGCGGCCGGTGTGGCCGAAGCCGCCGGCGCCGCGCGCGGTCTCCTCGAACGAGGACACCACCTCGAAGCGCGCGTGCACCACCGGCACCACGATCATCTGGGCGATGCGATCGCCGGGCTGGACCGTGAACGGCTCGCCGCCGCGGTTCCACAACGACACCATCAGCGGGCCCTGGTAGTCGGAGTCGATCAGGCCGACCAGGTTGCCCAGCACCACGCCGTGCTTGTGGCCGAGGCCGGAGCGCGGCAGCAGCACCGCGGCAAGGCCGGGGTCGGCGAGGTGGATCGCGATTCCGGTCGACACCAGCTCGGCGGCGCCCGGCGCCAGCGTCAGCGGCGCGTCGAGGCAGGCGCGCAGGTCCATGCCGGCGGAGCCGTCGGTGGCGTAGGCGGGCAAGGGGATCTCGCGCCCGACCCGCGGGTCGAGCAGCTTCAGCTTCACGGTGTGCATGCGGTCTCCGGTCGCGGGGTTCGGGCGGGGTGACGGATCAGCGGCGGGCCGCGAGCCGCTCGGCGATCGCGACGATGAGCTCGCGGGCGAGCGCCGCCTTCGAGCCGTGGCCGAGGTCGCGCTCGCCGTCGGCCCAGAACAGCTTGAGCGCGTTGTCGTCGCGCTCGAAGGCCTTGCCGCCACCGACCAGGTTGGCGGCGCAGAGGTCGATGCCCTTGTCGCGCAGCTTGGCGCGGGCGTGCAGCTCGAGGTCGTCGGTCTCGGCGGCGAAGCCGACGCAGAACGGTCGCGGCGAGGCGCGCGCGACGTCGGCGAGGATGTCGGGCGTGCGCTCGAGCACGAGCTCGAGGTGCTGCGACAGCTTCTTGAGCTTGCGTGGGGCGGGGTCGCGCGGCGCGTAGTCGGCGACCGCGGCGGCGCCGACGAACACCTCGCAGCCTGCGAGCTGCGCCATCACCGCGGCGTGCATCTCGCGCGCGCTCTCGACGTCGATCCGTTCGACCCCGGGCGGCGTCGGCAGCCGCACCGGTCCCGCGACCAGCACGACCTCGGCGCCGGCTTCGGCCGCCGCGGCGGCCAGCGCGAAGCCCATCTTCCCGCTCGAGCGGTTGCTGAGGTAGCGCACCGGATCGATCGCCTCGCGGGTCGGGCCGGCGGTGATCAGCACGCGCCTCCCGTCCAACGCGCCGTCGTGCGCCGCGCTCGCGACCGCGCCGGTGGCAGCGCCGGGCCCATCGCCCAGGAGGGCGCGCGCGATCTCGAGCGGTTCGAGCATGCGGCCGGGACCGCGCTCGCCCTCGGCGAGCCCGCCGCTGGCCGGTCCCAGCACCCGCACCCCGCGCGCCACGAGCGTCGCGAGGTTGGCCTGGGTCGCCGGGTGCTGCCACATGCGGTGGTTCATCGCCGGCGCGACGCAGAGCGGCGCCTCGGTCGCGAGGCAGAGCGTGGTCAGCAGGTCGCCGGCCTGGCCGGTGGCGAGCCGCGCCAGCGTGTCGGCGGTGGCCGGCGCGATCAGCACCAGCTCGGCCCAGCGCGCGAGCTCGAGGTGGCCCATCGCCATCTCCGCCTCGCGGTCCCACAGGTCGCTGCGCACCGGCAGATGCGAGACGGCCTGGAACGTCAGCGGCGGGACGAAGCGCTGGGCCGCGGCGGTCAGCACGACCTGGACCTCGGCGCCGCGCTCGCGCAGGCGCCGCACCAGGTCGGGGGCCTTGTAGGCGGCGATGCCGCCGGTGACGCCGAGGACGATGCGCAAGACCGGGCTCCGGGCGGGGGGATCCGTGGATGGGCGCACAGCGTACCCGCGCCTTCCCGGCGCGGCTAGGATGGCCCGGCGACGCACGATCCACAGGGAGGTGGACGATGTCCGACGACGCCCTGCCAAGGCTGGCCGACAAACCTTCCATCAAGAACTGGCCCGAGGCCGAGCGCCCGCGCGAGAAGCTGATCGCGCGCGGCGCCAACGCGCTGACCGACGCCGAGCTGCTCGCGCTGCTGCTCCGCACCGGCCATCGCGGCCGCGATGCGCTCGAGGTCGCGCGCGATCTGCTCGCCCGCTACGGCGGTCTGCGCGCGCTGCTCGCCGCCGAACCGCGCGCGCTGTGCGACGCCTGCGGCGTCGGTCCGGCCAAGTACGCCGAGCTCCAGGCCGCGGCCGAGCTCGGCCGGCGCCAGATGGGCGAAGGGCTCGCGCGCGGCGCGCCGCTCACCGATCCCGAGGCGACCCGCCGCTTCCTGATCGGCCGGCTGCGCGACCTGCCGCACGAGGTGTTCGCCTGCCTCTACCTCGACAACCGGCATCGGGTGATCGCGTTCGAGGAGCTGTTCCGCGGCACGCTCGACGGCGCCTCGGTCCACCCGCGCGAGGTGGTCAAGGCGACGCTGCGCCACAACGCGGCGGCGCTGATCCTGGCCCACAACCACCCTTCGGGGGTGGCCGAACCCTCCGACGCCGACCGCCTGATCACCCGCCGGCTGCGCGAGGCGTTGGGACTGGTCGACGTCCGGGTGCTCGATCACTTCGTGGTCGGCGACGGCTACGCGGTCTCGTTCGCCGAACGGGGCTGGCTGTGACCCCCGGTATTCCTGCAGCGCCAGAGGGGGTCGGGACCCAAGCCCTTGGCGGGACAAGGGAATTTGAAGCCCACCCCGGGTTCAGGTATAAAGCGCGTCCTTTTTGGCCAGTCCCCATCCGGGGGCCGGCGCCCGAGGAAAGCGACATGTCCCGAGTCTGTCAGATCACCGGCAAGCGTCCGACGGTGGGCAACACCGTCTCGCACGCCAACAACAAGTCCCGTCGCCGGTTCCTGCCGAACCTGCACACCCACCGCTTCTGGCTCGACAGCGAGAAGCGCTTCGTCCGCCTGCGGGTCTCGGGCAAGGGCATGCGCATCATCGACAAGCTGGGCGTCGAGCATTGCGTCGCCGAGCTCCGCGCCAGCGGCGTCAAGGTCTGAGGGAGCACCGACATGCGTGACAAGATCAAGCTGGTGAGCACGGCCGGGACCGGCCACTTCTACACCACCGACAAGAACCGCAAGACGATGCCGGAGAAGATGGCGATCAAGAAGTTCGACCCGGTCGCCCGCAAGCACGTCGAGTACAAGGAAGCGAAGATCAAGTGAAGCGGGCGCGATAGCGCCGCTCACCCGGTCCAGACGAAGAACCCGCCGAGAGGCGGGTTCTTCATTTCAGGGACCGCCAGGCGCGCAGCGGGATCCGCGGCGATCGCGCCGCGCTTCAGGCCGGCGACGGCTCGCTCGAAGCGGAGAGCGCGTAGCCGCGCAGTCGTTCGGCGAACGCGGCGAGCGCCTCGATCCGCGTCGCCTCCGCCGCCCGGCTCCACTCGCGGAACTCGTCGACCAGCCGCTCGTTGCTCGCCGCCTGGGCTTCCCACAGCGCGGTCAGCCGGAGCCGGAACTCGTAGACCGTGCGCAGCTGCGCGCTGCGGTCGAGCACCAGGCCGAGCTCGGTGTGCTCGGCCGGTTCGAGCAGCGAGGGCTCGCGGGTCAGCAGGCGCCGGTTGCGGCGCGCCGCCAGCACCCGGTCACGCAGCGCGCGGGCCTCGGCGCGCCAGGTCGGCATCACCACGTTGAGGGTGTAATCGCGCAGCACGTGCATGCGGTTGATCAGCACCGCGCGCACCGCGTCGAGGTCGAGGCTGGACCTTGGCGAGAACGCCGGCGACGGCGCCACCCGCCGCACCCGGCACAGGCCGACCGCCGCCAGGCCCCTGATGTAGGCCCAACCGATGTCGAACTCGAACGGCCGCAGCGCGAACTTGGCGCTCGACGGGAAGGCGTGGTGGTTGTTGTGGAGCTCCTCGCCGCCGGCGATCACGCCCCACGGCACCACGTTGCGCGAGGCGTCCTTGCACTCGAAGGTCCGGTAACCGGTCCAGTGGCCGAGGCCGTTGATCACTCCGGCGGCCAGCACCGGGATGGTCACCATCTGGGCGGCGAAGATCGTGACCCCGATCGCGCCGAACAGCAGCACGTCGATCACGAGCATCGAGTAGACCCCGAGGTAGGCGCGGCGGGCGTAGAGGTTGCGCTCGAGCCAGTCGTCGGGCGTGCCGCGACCGTACTTCTCGAGCGTCTCGGGCTTGCCGGCCTCGATCACGTAGAGCTCGCGGCCCTCCAGCAGCACGCGCTCGATGCCGAAGATCACCGGACTGTGCGGGTCCTCGACGGTCTCGCATTTGGCGTGGTGCTTGCGGTGGATCGCGACCCACTCCTTGGTGATGATCCCGGTCGCGAGCCAGAGCCAGGCGCGGAACGCGTGGCGCACCGCGGGATGCAGGTCGATGCCGCGATGGGTCTCGTCGCGATGCAGGTAGAGGGTGACCGCGAGGACCGTGAAGTGGCACATCGCGATCGCGGCCAGCAGCACGCCCCACCAGGGCAGGTCGAGCAGGCCGTGGCGGGCGAGTTCGAGCAGGGCGTCGGTCATGTCGGTCCTCAGCGGGGTGTCAGCGGGCCGGGGCGGCGGCCGCCCGGGGCGCGAGCATCATACGCCGGGCCGCGGGGGCGGCCAGCGCCGTTCAGCCCGCGTGGATGAGGTGCAGGTGGCCGGCGCGGTCGACCCGCGCCCGCCAGCCGGGCGCGAGCCAGGTCGTCGCATGCGCGTCGATCACGATCGCGGGACCGGCCAGCAGCACGCCGCGCTCGAGCGCGCCGCGCGCGATCACGGTGACCGGCGCCGCCACGCCGTGGACCGCGGTGGTGGCGAGCGGCCGGCCGCTCAGCGGATCGTCGGCGGGCGCCAGCGTCGGCAGCGCGACGGGCGGCGCGGCGAGCGTGGTGCCGATCGACACCACTTCGATCGGCATCGACAGCGCGTGGCCGTAGCGGCTGCGGTGCGCGAGATGGAACGCGTCCTCGAGCGCCGCGCGCGAAGCGCCCTCCACCATCGGCACCGCCAGCGTCTGGTGCTGGCCGCGGTAGCGCAGGTCGAGGCGTCGCCGTGCGCTCAAGCCCTCGCGCAGGCCTTCGTCGGCGAGCGCCGCGCGCGCCTCGGCCTCGAGCGCGCTGAACGCTTGCCCGAGCGCGGCGGGATCGGCGAGCGCGGCCTCGGCACCGACCACGCTGCGGGCGAGGTCGCGGCCGCGCGGCGCGGCGAGCATGCCGAGCGCCGAGAGCACGCCGCCGCGGGCCGGCACGATCGCGCGCTTCATCCCGAGCGCCGCAGCCAGCGCGCAGACGTGCAGGCCGCCGGCGCCGCCGAACGAGAGCAGCGCGAGCCCGCGCGGATCGCGACCGCGTTGCACGCTCATCACCCGCAAGGCGTTGGCCATGTGCTCGTCGGCGAGCCGGACGATGCCGAGCGCGCAGGCTTCGGGGCTCAAGCCCAGCGCACCGGCGAGCGCACCGACCGCGCGCGCGGCGGCCTCGAGGTCGAGCGCGAGGCGGCCACCGAGGAAGGCATCGGGGACCAGACGGCCGAGCACCAGGTTGGCGTCGGTGACGGTCGGATCGCGACCGCCATTGCCGTAGCAGGCGGGACCGGGCGAAGCACCGGCCGAGCGCGGACCGACCCTGAGCATGCCGCCGGCATCGCGCCAGGCGATCGAGCCGCCGCCCGCGCCGATCGTGTGCATGTCGACCATCGGCACCGCGACCGGGTAGCCGGCGACGCGGCCCTCGCGGGTCAGCCCTCCTTGGAACGACAGATCGCCTTCGACCAGCGCGACGTCGGTCGAGGTGCCGCCCATGTCGAAGGTCAGCACGCCGGGCACGCTGTCCTCGCGGCCCTCTTCGCGACATTGCTCGGCGACCAGGCGCGCGCCGGCCAGGCCGCCGGCCGGGCCCGACAACAGCAGGTGCACCGCGCGCCGCGCGGCAGCGCGTGCGTCGACGGTCTGGCCCGACGACTGCATCACCGCGACCGGCGTGCCGGGCAGCCGCTCGCGCAAGCGAGAGAGGTAGCCTTCGACCCGCGGCCCGAGGCTCGCCGCGATCCAGGTCGCGATGCCGCGCTCGTACTCGCGCAGCTCGGGCAGCACCTCGTGCGAGCAGGCCACGAACGCGCCGGGCGGCGCGACCGCCGCGATGCGGCGCTCGGACGACGGATCGAGGAACGAGAACAGCAGGTCGATCGCGACCGCCTCGGGCGCGAGGCCGGCGAGCTGCTCGCCGAGCAGCGCGAGGTCATCCTCGGTCAGCGCCTCGACCACCCGGCCGTCGGCGCCGAGCCTGCCGCCGGTCTCGAGGCAGAGCGCCTCTGGCACCGGCGGCGCGACCGGCGTCGGCGCGAGGTCGTAGAGCCCGCGCCGCGCCTGGCGTCCGATCGACAGCAGGTCGCGGAAGCCGCGGTTGGTGACGAACGCGGTGCGCGCGCCCGTGCCCTCGAGCAGCGCGTTGGTGGCGACGGTCGAGCCGTGGACCACCGCCAGCCCCTCGGCGCCGCCGAGCTCGGCGATGCCAGCGACGATGGCGCGCTCCGGCGCATCGGGGGTCGAGAGCACCTTGTGCACGCGCAGCCGGCCGCCCTCGAGCAGGACGAAGTCGGTGAAGGTGCCGCCGGTGTCGACGCCGAGGAGACGCATCGCCGTGTCAGTCCATCCGCGGTTGAAAAGACCGGTGGGTTCCATTAGAAATGCGCGCCGCGCACGGACGCCTGAGGCAGGATGGACGATAGCATCGCTGCCGCGCGCCGCACGATCACCGCCGAGGTCACGCCACCCATGACGACCGAACCCGCCGCCTCCGCCGCGCCGCCCGCCGCGCTGCTGGTCGCCGACGACCTGCGCCGCGACTACGGCCAGCACCGCGCCGTGCGCGGCGTCTCGTTCGAGCTGCGCCAGGGCCAGGTGCTCGGCTTCCTCGGCCCCAACGGCGCCGGCAAGTCGACCACCATGCAGATGCTGGCCGGCACGCTGGCGCCCTCGGGCGGCCGGGTCACCATCGGCGGCCACGACCTGCTCGAATCGCCCGAAGCCGCCAAGGCGCTGGTCGGCTTCCTGCCCGAGCAGCCGCCGCTCTACACCGAGCTCACGGTCGACGAGTACCTCGCGTTCTGCGCCCGCCTGCGCGGCGTGTCGCGCGCGGCGCTCGCCGCCGCGGTCGGTTCGGCCAAGTCCCGCTGCGGCCTCGCCGACGCCGGCCGGCGCGTGATCGGCAACCTGTCGAAGGGCTACCAGCAGCGGGTCGGCATCGCCCAGGCCATCGTCCACTCGCCGACCGTCGTGATCCTCGACGAGCCGACCGTCGGCCTCGATCCGATCCAGATCCGCGAGATCCGCACGCTGATCGCCGCGCTCGGTCGCGCCCATGCGGTGATCCTGTCGACCCACATCCTGGCCGAGGTCCAATCGGTCTGCACCGACGTCCAGATCATCCGCCGCGGTGAGTTGGTGTTCACCGGCTCGCTCGCCGCGCTCGACGCGCGCGCCGGCGACGCTGCGTTGACCGTCGCGCTGCGCTCGCCGCCGGCCGAGGGCGCGCTCGCCGCGCTGCCGGGCGTGCAGGCGGTGGTCGCGCTCGGCGCCGGTCGCTTCCGGCTCGAGGGCACGGTCGATCCGACCGCGGTCGCCGCCGCGGCGGTCGCCGGGGGCTGGGGCCTGACCGAGCTCGCGCCGCAGCGCCGCTCGCTCGAGCAGGTGTTCGTCGACCTCACCACCGCCGACGAAGCGGTCGCGCCGCAGGAGCAGGCCGCATGAAGACGTTCGTCATCGCGGCGCGCGAACTGCGCGCGCTGTTCCTCTCGCCGCTGGCCTGGGTCATCGCCGGCGTGCTCACGTTCGTCCTGGCCTGGCTGTTCCTGCTCCAGGTCCAGTTCCAGCTCGACCTCCAGGGCCAGATGGCGGCGCAGCCCGGCGCGCCGGGCGCCACCGCGCGGGTCGGCGCCGCGATGCTCGGCACCGCCGGCTTCATCATGATGTGGATCGTGCCGATCCTGGCGATGCGTTCGTTCGCCGAGGAGCGCGCCAAGGGCACGCTCGCGCTGCTGCTGGCCTCACCGGCGACGCTGAGCGAGATCGTGCTCGGCAAATTCCTCGGCCTCTACGCGCTGCTCGCCCTGATGCTGACGTTGTTCGTGGCGATGCCGGCGTCGCTCAGCCTCGGCACCAGCCTCGACTGGGGCCACCTCGCCGCCGCCGCGCTCGGCGTGCTGCTGCAGCTCGGCGCCTACGCCGCGATCGGGAACTGGGCCTCGAGCCTGACCCGCCACGCCACCATCGCCGCGGTGACCTCGATCGGGTTGCTCCTGCTGCTGCTCCTGATCGATGCCGCCGGGACCTTGCGCAGCGAAGCCTCGGCGGCAGCGCGCTGGCTCTCGCTCTCGACCCATGGCCAGTCGTTCAACGAGGGCCGCTTCAGCACCACCGACCTCGCCTACTACCTGATCGTGATGGCGGCGTTCCTCACGCTCACCGTCCGCCGGCTCGACGCCGAGCGGCTCCCCCGCTGACCCAGGGACGCGCACCGCATGCACGCCGACCGCCGCACCAAGCTCCACAACCGGGCCCAGGGCATCATCTTCCACGCGCTGCTCGCGGCGTTGTCGATCGCGCTCGCCTACCTCTCGACCCGCTACCTGGCTGAGCTCGACTGGACCGCGGCCAAGCGCAACTCGATCTCGGCGGCGACGGTCGAGCTGCTGCAACGGATCGAGGGGCCGATCGCCATCACCGCCTACGCCACCGACCAGCCGGCGCGCCGCGAGCCGATCACCAAGGTCATCGGCCGCTACCAGGCGGCCAAGCCCGACCTCACGCTGGTCTTCGTCGATCCCAACACGGTGCCGGACAAGGTCCGCGAGCTCGGCCTGACCAGCGACGGCACGCTGGTCATCGAGCACGCCGGCCGCAGCGAGAACGTCGCGCCCGACTTCCGCGGCGGCTACCCCGAGAGCGAGCTGACCAACGCGCTGCAGCGGCTGGTGCGCGGCGGCGAGCGCTACCTCGCGTTCCTCGAGGGCCACGGCGAGCGCCGCTTCGATGGCGAGGCCAACCACGACCTCGGCGGCTTCGGCCGCCTGCTGTCGGAGCGCGGCTTGAAGCTCACCCACCTCAACCTGGCGAGCGTCCAGCGCGTGCCCGACAACGTCGCGGTGGTGGTGGTGGCCGGGCCGCAGTCCGACCTGCTGCCGCTCGAGCAGAAGCTCCTCACCGAGTGGGTGGCGAAGGGCGGCAACCTGCTCTGGCTCGGCGAGCCGCTCGACGGCAAGAAGGGCCTGCGCGGCATGGGCGCGCTCGCCGACCTGCTCGGCCTCCGCTTCCTCGACGGCGTGATCGTCGACCCGCGGGCCCAGGTGCTGGGTTCGCCCGACCCGCGCTTGGTGATCGTCGATTCCTACCAGCCGGCGCCGTTCACCAAGGACTTCGCGCTCACCACGGTGTGGCCGCTCGCGACCGGCATCGAACTCGCCGAGCGCGAGGGCTGGACCGCGCGGCCGTTCGCCCAGTCGCTGGGCGAAGCCTGGCTCGAGACCGGCAAGGTCGAGGGCGTGATCGCGCTCGACCCCGGCCAGGACCGCGCCGGTCCGGTCACGCTCGGCGTCTACCTCACCCGCGAGCACGCCGCGAGCGGCGACGCGCCGCGCGAGCAGCGCGTGGTGGTGACCGCCGACGGCGACTTCCTCGCCGACCAGTTCGCCGGCAACGGCGGCAACCTCGACCTCGGCCTCAACATCGTGTCGTGGCTGGCGCAGGACGACAGCTTCATCAACATCAACGTCAAGGACACGCCCGACGCGACGTTGGCGCTCGACGAGACCACCCACCTCGCGATCGCGATCGGCTTCCTGCTGCTGCTGCCGCTGCTGCTGGTCGCGGCCGGCGTGACGATCTGGTGGCGGCGTCGCCGCAGCTGAGGCTGCTCCGATGGACAAGCGCGGGCTGCTCAACCTGTCGATGCTGCTGGTGGTCGGCGCGCTCGGCGCCTTGATCTGGTTCGACCGCGAGCGCCCGGCCGAGGACGCCGACCGACCGCTGCTGTGGCCGCAGCTCGCCGAGGCAACTCGCCTCGCGGTGCTCGAGACCGACCCGGCCACCGGCGCGCTCGACCGTCCGCGCTGGACGCTCGAGAAGGACGCCGGCGGTTGGCGCCTGACCGCGCCGTTCGCAGCAGCAGCCGACCCGATCGCGGTCGCCGATCTGCTCGAGCAGTTGGGCAAGACCCGCAGCCGCGCCCGCTATCCGCTCTCAGCGCTCGACCCCAAGGCGACCGGCCTCGATGCGCCGCAGAGCGCGTTCGAGCTGACCCTCGCCGGCGCGACCTCGCGCTTCGAGCTCGGCGGCACCGAGCCGCTCAACTACCGTCGCTACGTCCGCAGCGGCGACGCCGTCGACCTGGTCGACGACCTCGTCAGCTATCGCCTGCTCCAGGACGGCGCCCAGCTCGCGAGCAAGCGCCTGCTGCCGGCGGGCGCGAAGCTCACGCGCCTCGAGCTCCCCGGCCGCACGCTGGCGCGCAGCGCCGACGGCAAGTGGACGCTCGCGCCCGACGATCCGGCGATCTCGGCCGATGCGCTGGTCGCGCTGGTCTCGAACTGGGAGCGGGCCGCGGCGACCGCGGTGCGTGCCCGCCACGACGGCGTGGTGCAGGCGATGGTGCGGGTCACCGTCGAAGGCGCCGCGGCGCCGTTAGAGCTCGCGCTGCTGACCGCGGTCGACGGCCTGCGCTTCGCGCGCCAGGACCTCGGCCTCGAGTACGAACTGCCGGAGTCGGCGCGCGCCGAGCTGCTCGAGCTGACGCGCGTGATCGCGCTGCCAGCCGCGCCGGCTGACCTGCCGACGACACCGCCGACCAAGCGCTGACCCGATGCCCGAGCTGCCTGAGGTCGAGAGCGCCTGTCGCGGCATCGCGCCGCATCTGGTCGGCCGCACGATCGCGCAGGTGGTGGTCCGGCGTCGACGCTTGCGCCTGCCGATCCCGCGCGCGCTCGACGCCGCGCTGCCAGGGTCGCGGGTCCGCAGCGTCTCGCGCCGGGCCAAGTACCTGTTGATCGGGACCGAGGCCGGCACCGCGCTGGTCCACCTCGGCATGTCGGGCTCGTTGCGCGTGCTGCCGGCGACGCACGCGCCCGGCAAGCACGACCACTGGGACCTGGTGCTCGACGACGGTCGCGCGCTCCGGCTCAACGACCCGCGCCGCTTCGGCGTCCTGCTGTGGACGACCGGCGACGCGCTCGCCCATCCGCTGCTCGCCCGGCTCGGGCCCGAACCGCTCGAGCGCGACGCCGCCGCGCTCGCCGCCCACCTCGCCGGTCGCGCCCGCGGCCGACGCGGCGCGGTCAAGCAGTTCCTGATGGACCAGGCGATCGTGGTCGGGGTCGGCAACATCTACGCCAGCGAGGCGCTATGGCAGGCCAAGGTCCGGCCCGGCCGCGCCGCCGGCCGCGTCACCGCGCTCGAGTGGCGCGCGATCGCGCGCGGCATCCGCTCGGTGCTCGAGCGTGCGATCGCGGCCGGCGGCACCACCCTGCGCGACTTCACCCGCCCCGACGGCGAGCCCGGCTACTTCAGCATCCGCTTGGCGGTGTACGACCGCGCTGGTGCGTCGTGCCGCCGCTGCCGCACGCCGATCAGGTCGAAGGTGCAAGGCCAGCGCGCGACCTACTGGTGTCCCGGCTGCCAGGTCTGAACGGGCAGCCAGCGTCGGACCGCCGGCTCTGAGCGATCAGAAGTCGACCAGCGTCTCGTTGCGCGGGTCGGTGGCGGCGAGCGGCGCCGCGCCGAAGACCCAGGTCACCGCGTTCATGTTGCCGTAGCGCCGCGAGCCCTCGCGGGTCTTGTGGCCGCGGGCCTCGAGCGCCTTCACCGTCGCCGGCTCGAGACCGCCCGGCTCGTACTGCAGTTCGTCGGGCAGGAACTGGTGGTGGAAGCGCGCGACGCGGACCATGCTCGCGGCGTCGCCGCCGGCGACGAAGTCGAGCACGCCGAGCACGACCATGCTCGGGATCCGCGAACCGCCCGGCGTGCCGAGGATGGCGATGCCGCGTGGCCCTTCGACGAACGTCGGCGCCATGCTCGACAGCGGCCGCTTGCCCGGCGCCACCGCGTTGACCTCGGTGCTGACCAGGCCGAAGCCGTTGGGCACGCCGGTCTTGGCCGAGAAGTCGTCCATCTCGTTGTTGAGCACCACCCCGGTGCCCTCCGGCATCACGCCCGAGCCGTAGCGGAAGTTGACGGTCTGGGTCCCGCCGACCCGGTTGCCGTCGGCGTCGAGCACCGAGAAGTGCGTGGTGCTGGTGCTGCCGGCGGCCGCCTGCGCCAGCGGCAGCAGCTCCGACGGCGTCGCCCGGTCGTGGCGGATGGTGGCGCGCAGCCCGGCTGCGTAGTTGGGATCGAGCAGCCGCGCCACCGGCACCTGCACGAAGTCCGGGTCGCCGAGGTACTCGGCGCGGTCGCGGTAGGCGCGGCGCCAGGATTCGGCGATCAGGTGGGCGCGCAGGTCGGCGCTGGCGGCGGCGAGGTCGTAGCCGGCCAGCACGTTGAGCGTCTCGACCACCGCGATGCCACCCGATGACGGCGGCGGCGCGGTGACCACGCGATGGCCGCGGTAGTGGCCGACCAGCGGCGCGCGCTCGACCACCTTGTAGGCGGCGAGGTCCTCGCGGGTCCAGATCCCGCCCCGCTTCTTGACGCCCGCCACCAGCTTCGCGGCGAGCTTGCCGCGGTAGAACGATTCGCCGCCGTCGGCGGCCAGGCTCTCGAGCGTGCGCGCGAGGTCGGGGTTGCGCAGGAGCTCGCCGGCCTTGGGCGCGCGGCCATCGATCAACCAGACCCGCCCCGCCTCGCCGTCGCGCTTGAGCTTGTCGGCGCTGCGCTCGGTCAGCACGCTCATCCGCGCATCGACCGCGTAGCCGTCGCGGGCCAGGCGGATCGCCGGCGCCAGCGACCGCTTGAGCGGCAGCTTGCCGTAGCGCGCGGCGAGGTGGGCGAGCCCGGCGGCGTTGCCGGGGATCGCGGCGGCGAGCGCGCCCTCGCGGACCTTGGCCGTGATCACCTGACCCTGGGCGTCGAGGTACATCCCGGCGGTCGCGGCAGCCGGCGCGCGCTCGCGCGCATCGATCATGGTCTGCATCCCATCGCTGGCGCGATGCAGCAGGTAGAGCCCGCCGCCGCCGAGGCCCGACGAGAACGGCTCGACCACGCCGAGCGCGGCCGAGACCGCGACCGCGGCATCGAACGCGTTGCCGCCGGCGGCGATGACCTCCTCGCCGGCGGCGGTCGCGAGCGGATGGGCCGAGGCGATCGCCGCGACGCCGGGTCGCGACGAGCTCGGCGTGGGGTTGGGTTCGGCGGCGCCGAGTGCGAACGAGAACGCGACCGCCGCGGTCAGCGCGACGAAGGGACGGCGGAGCTCGGCTGCGATCGGTGTCATGTCGACCTCGGGATCAGCTCACGGAAGCCCGGTGAGCTTGCGGTACTTGTCCATCAACGCCGCCGGCGACTCGACGTGGTCCGGGTCGAGCGGGATGCAATCGACCGGGCAGACCGCCCGGCACTGCGGCAGGTCGTGGTGGCCGACGCATTCGGTGCACTTGGCCGGGTCGATCTCGTAGATCGAGGGACCCTGCGCGATCGCGTCGTTCGGGCAGACCGGTTCGCAGACGTCGCAGTTTATGCACTCGTCGGTGATCTTGAGCGCCATCGACTAGCGACCGATGCGGCGCTTGAGCTCGGCCTCGACCGACGGGTGCACGAACTTGGAAACGTCGCCACCGAGCGAGGCGATCTGGCGGACCAGCGACGAGGAGATGAAGGTGAAGCGCTCGTCGGGGGTGAGGAACATGGTCTCGACGTCGCGGCCGAGATGGCGGTTCATCGCCGCGAGCTGGAACTCGAACTCGAAGTCGGAGACCGCGCGCAGGCCGCGGAGCACGACCTTGGTGCCGTGCTGCTGCGCCGCGGCGACGGTCAGGCCGCTGAAGCCGATGACCTCGCAGGTGGGCAGGTCGGCGAGCACTTCCTTCGCGAGGCGGACCCGCTCGTCGAGCGTGAACGCGCTCTGCTTGCCGGTGTCGGCGGCGACCGCCACCACCACCCGATCGAAGATGCGGGTGGCGCGACGCACCAGGTCGGCGTGGCCGTTGGTGATGGGGTCGAAGGTGCCGGGGTAGAGCGCGCTGGCCAAGGTCGTGCCTCGCTCAGGTGGGCGTCGCCGGCGTGGCGCCGACGACGAGCAGATGATAACCCACGTTGCCGGCGCTCTTGCTGCGATGGACCGACCAGCCCGGCGGCACCGACGGCGCTTCGTCGGCGGGGCCCTCGAGGTAGACGCGCGCGTCGGGCGCGAGCAGCGTCGAGGCGGCGAGCGCGTCGAGCGTCTTGCGCCGCAGCGTCGATTCGAACGGCGGGTCGACGAAGGCGACGTCGAACGGTCCGCGCAGCGAGGCGAGCGCGGCGACCGCGTCGGCGATCACCACCGTGCCGTCCTCGGACCGCAGCGTCGCCAGATGGCCGCGGATCGCCTCGGCCGCGGCGTGCTCGCGCTCGACGAAGGTGACCGCGCGTGCGCCGCGCGAGAGCGCTTCGAGCCCGAGCGCACCGCTGCCGGCGAACAGGTCGAGGCAGCGCGCGCCGCCGATGGTCGGGGCGAGCCAGTCGAAAACGGTCTGCCGCACCCGGTCGGGGGTGGGCCGCAGGCCGGGGAGGGGCGGGAAACCCAAGCGGCGGCCGCGGTGGGCACCGCCGATGATCCTGAAACTGTCGGTGTATCCACGGGGCGGGCGCCGCATGTCGGGGTCCTCGGGAAGGCGTTCGCTCGCCTTGCGCGGCTTCGGAACGCGAGCGTAACCTAGCCCGCATTCTCTGGAGGGGTCCAACGATGAACGGTTCGATCATGAAGACGTTTGCGCTGCCGCTGGCGATGTCGATCGGTCTCGTGGGTTGCGTCTCCGAAGACGAATCGGTGCCGCCGGTCCCGCCGGTGGGCTCAACCTTCAAGGCGGCGTTCGTCCCCGCGGGCGGCGTCTTCCCGTTCCCCAACGACCTCTGGCTGTCGGGCACCACCGACGGCACGCTCAACATCAAGGTCTCCGACCCCACCGACTTCGGCGACTACCTGGTGGCGATGAACTCGCTCGACGGCTGGTCGACCACCGCGCCGATGTTCGTGCCGTTCAGCGGCGCGATCGACGCCGCCTCGGTCTCCGCCGCCACGGTCCGGATGTGGAACGTGACCAACCCGCTGGCGCCGGTGCCCCAGACGTTCGGCACCGCGTTCACCGCGGCGGTCTCGCCCGCCTCCGACGGCACCAACCAGCTGATGATCACGCCGATCGCGCCGCTGACCCCCAAGGCCCGCTACGCGATCGTGGTCACCCGCGGCATCACCAGCGGCGGCACCGCCGCGGTCGCCGACACCACGATGCAGCAGCTGCTCGACGTCCACACCGCCGGGGCCCCGGTCCCGCCGCCGCTGGCGCCGCTCTACACCACCGCCGGCCTCGGCAACGTGTTCACGCTCGCCAACGCGTTCGGCGTCGCCGACGCCAACATCGCGGTCGCCTTCACGGTCTCGACCCAGTCGACCAGCGACACCCTGGCGTTCGTCAACACCAACCTGGCGGCCAACACGATCGCGACGATCGCACCGGCCGGCACCAACAAGGCGCTGCTCGACCCGGGCAACCTCAACCCCGCGATCGTCAACATGGCGACCATCTACGGCGGCTTCATGGCGGTGCCGTACTACGGCAGTCGCGCCAACGTCCTCACCGGTCGCTGGCAGACCGCGGGCGGCACCCCGGTCACCCGCTACACGATCGGCGGCGGCTTCGGCCCGTCGGCGAGCGAGACCATCAACGTGCCGATCTTGATCTCGATCCCGAACGCCGGCTCGCCCTCGGGTGGCGTCAAGCCGGGCTCCGGCTGGCCGGTCGTGGTGTTCTCGCACGGCATCACCGGCGACCGCAGCAACATGATCCCGCTGGCCCAGGCCTACGCCAACGCCGGCTACGCGATCGTCGCGGTCGACCATGCCCTGCACGGGCTCGCTGCAGGCCATCCGCTTCGCGCCTTCAACGGCCTGGTGCCGGGCGTGACGATCCACGAGCAGACCTTCGACGCCGACGTGTCGAACAACACCACCGGCGCCGCTGGCGCCGACGGCACCGCCGACACCTCGGGCCAGAACTACATCAACCTGAGCCAGTTGCTGACGTTCCGCGCCAACGTGATGCAGTCGACGGTCAACCACCTCCAGCTGATCAAGAGCCTGCCCAACCTGACCTACGACGGCGTGGCCGGCGGCGACTTCGACATGAGCCGGGCGCACTTCACCGGCATGTCGCTCGGCGCGATCACCGGCACCGTCACGCTCGGCGTCAACACCAACGTCCAGGCGGCGACGCTCAACGTGCCGGGCGGCCCGTGGACCGACATCGCGCGCAACTCGGCGACGTTCGGGCCACGCGTCAACGCCGGCCTGATCGCGGCGGGCGTGACCCCGGGCACCACGCTCTACGAGCAGTTCATGCAGGCGGCGCAGACGGTGGCCGACGCGGCCGACCCGATCAACTTCGCCGCGGCAGCCAACGCCAACCATGCGATCCAGCTCCACCAGGTGGTCGGCACCAGCGCGGCGACCGCCGATCAGGTGGTGCCGAACTCGGCCACCGCCCGGCTGATCGCGGCGCTCGGGCTGACCAAGAAGTCGACGGTCGGCGCGTTCGCCAACACCGAGGGCTACGTCAACTTCGTCGCCGGCGGCCACTCGTCGCTGCTGTCGCCGACCGCTTCGGTGGCGGTGACGGTCGAGATGCAGACCGAGACCGCGACCTGGATGGGCAGCAACGGTGCGGCCTTCACCATCGCCAACGGCGCGGTGGTCCAGCCCTGAGCTGAGCGCGAATCGCGCGGACGACGGAAGGGCGGCGCAAGCCGCCCTTCTTCTTTTGGGTACCATGGCCGCCCCATGAGCGACGCCCCGAACCCATTCGCCCGGCTCCGCGCCCGCCTCAACCGCGGCGATTCGTGGCTGACCCGCGACATCCGCGAGCTGTTCGGGACGCCGCGAGCGATCGATGCGGCGCTGGCCGAGGAGCTCGAGGCGCGGCTGATCGCCGGCGACGTCGGACCGGCGATGGCGGCCCGGCTGGTCGCGGCGCTCAAGCAGCGGGCCAAGGGCCGCGCGCTCGATGCCCGCGCGGTGAGCGTCGAGCTCGCCGCCGAGGTCGAGGCCGCGCTCGCGCCGTTGGCCTGCCCGCTCGAACCGGACCGGTCGGCGTCGCCGTTCGTGGTGCTGGTGGTCGGCGTCAACGGCGCCGGCAAGACCACCACCATCGCCAAGCTCGCCGAACGCTGGACCCGCGCCGGCCGCAAGGTCGTGCTCGCCGCCGCCGACACCTTCCGCGCCGCCGCGGTCGAGCAGCTCGAGCGTTGGGGCGAGCGCACCGGCGTCACGGTGGTGGCGCAGGCCGCCGGCGCCGACCCGGCCGCGGTCGCCCACGATGCCTGGAACCACGCCCGCTCGCGCCGCGCCGACGTGCTGCTGGTCGACACCGCCGGCCGCCTCCACTCCCAGGCCGGGCTGATGGACGAGCTCGGCAAGCTCAGGCGGGTGCTGGCCAAGCTCGATCCCGCCGCGCCCCACGAGGTCCTGCTGGTGCTCGACGGCAGCCAGGGCCAGAACGCGCTGGTCCAGGCCCGCGAGTTCCGCAGGGCGGTCGAGGTCAGCGGCCTCGTCATCACCAAGCTCGACGGTTCGGCCCGCGGCGGCGCCCTGCTCGCGATCGGCGCCGAGTGCGGGCTGCCGATCCGGGCGGTCGGCGTCGGCGAGGGCGCCGACGACCTCACCGACTTCGACGCCGCCGACTACGCCGCAGCGTTGGTCGGGGGCCTCGCCAACGATGGGACCGGCGACCGCGGGGGCGCCGCCGCATGATCAAGTTCGACCGCGTCGCCAAGCGCTACCCGGGCGGCAACGAGGCGCTCGCCGACGTCTCGTTCGAGGTCGCCCGGGGCGAGATGGCGTTCCTGACCGGGCCGTCCGGCGCCGGCAAGTCGACGCTGCTCAAGCTGATCGCCTTGCTCGAGCGGCCGAGCCGCGGCCAGGTGCTGGTCGACGGCCGCAGCCTCGGCCCGCTGCCACGCCGCCAGGTGCCGGCGCACCGCCGCTCGGTCGGCGTGATCTTCCAGGACAACCGCCTGCTCAACGACCGCACCGTCGCCGAGAACGTGATGCTGCCGCTGGCGATCGCCGGCGTGCCGGCCCACGAGGCGATGAAGCGGGTGCGCGCGGCGCTCGACCAGGTCGGCCTCGCCGGCAAGGAGCCGATGGTGCCGATCACGCTGTCGGGCGGCGAGCAGCAGCGGGTCGGCATCGCCCGCGCCATCGTCTCGCGACCGCCGCTGATCATCGCCGACGAGCCGACCGGCAACCTCGACCCCGAGCTCTCGTTCGAGATCATGCGGCTGTTCATGCGGCTCAACGAGGTCGGCACCACGGTGCTGATCGCGAGCCACGACCATCGCCTGATCGCGCGGCTCGGCAAGCGCGTGATCAGCCTCAAGGGCGGCCAGCTGGTCGCGCCGACGCTGGTCGCCGACCACCCGAGCGGAGGCCCGCATGGCCCCGGCTGAGCGCAGCGTCAGCCAGGGCGCGGGCGGCGGCGGTCTCGGCGCCTGGCTCGACAGCCACGCGGCCAACGCCCGCGAGAGCGCGCAGCGCATCGCGCGCACCCCGCTCGCGACCGTGCTGACCGTCACCGTGATCGGCATCGCGCTCGCGCTGCCGGCCGGCCTGCACCTGGCGGTCGCCAACCTGCGCGCCGCGGCCGGAGCCTGGGAGGGCGCCGCGCGCATCTCGGTGTTCATGAGCACCGCCGCCGGCGACTCCGGCGCCGAGCGGCTCGCCACCCGCCTGCGCGGCCGCGCCGACCTCGCCGGGGTCCAGGTCATCACCCGCGCCGCCGCGCTCGAGGAGTTCAAGGCCGAGAGCGGCCTCGCCGCCGCGCTCGAGATGCTCGACGAGAACCCTTTGCCGGCGGTGGTGGTGGTCACGCCGCGGGTCGGCGAACCGGCGACGGTCGAGGCGCTGCGCGCCGAGCTCGCCCGCGCCGACGGCGTCGATGCGGTCGAGCTCGATGCGCGTTGGCTGGCCCGCCTGCAGGCGATGCTCGAGCTCTCCAAGCGCGCGGTCGCGCTGCTGGCGGCGCTGTTCGCGTTGGCGGTGGTCGTGATCGTCGGCAACACCATCCGGCTCGACATCCAGAACCGGCGCCAGGAGATCGAGGTCGCCAAGCTGATCGGAGCCACCGACGGCTGGATCCGCCGACCCTTCCTGTACGAGGGCGCCTGGTACGGCGTCGCCGGCGGCCTCGCCGCACTGGCGCTGATCGCGCTGGCGCTCGGGCTGCTGAGCGGGCCGGTCGCCCAGCTCGCCGGCCTCTATGGCAGCGACCACGGGCTGGTCGGGTTCGACCTCGCCTCGGCCGGCACCGTGCTGGCGGGGGGCGCCCTGCTCGGCTGGGCGGGCTCCTGGCTCGCCGTGGCACGGCATCTGGCCGAGATCGAACCGACCTGAGGCCGGCGAAAACAAGGGGTTCGGGAACCCCTGAGCTGTTTTAGCACTCTAACGCCTCGACTGCTAAAATGGCTGCCCACGGAGGTCCCCGATGACGCGCTCCAAGAAAGCCCCGTTCCGCCCCGCCCGCAGCCAGGCCGTCGCCGCGCCCAGCCAGGCGATGGTGCTGGCCGCGCCGATGAGCGCGGTGCTCGGCCCGGTCGGCAGCCTCGAGGCCTACATGTCGGCGGTCAGCGCCGTGCCGATGCTGTCGGTCGAGGACGAGCGCGCCCTGGCCGTCCGCTTCCGCGAGCGCGAGGACCTCGACGCGGCCCGCGCCCTGGTGGTCGCCCACCTCCGCTTCGTCGTCCATGTCGCCCGCGGCTACCAGGGCTACGGCCTGCCGCTCGGCGACCTGGTGCAGGAAGGCAACCTCGGCCTGATGAAGGCGGTCAAGCGCTTCGACCCCGAGTTCGGCGTGCGGCTGGTCTCGTTCGCGGTCCATTGGATCCGCGCCGAGATCCACGAGCACATCCTCAAGAACTGGCGGATCGTGAAGGTCGCCACCACCAAGGCCCAGCGCAAGCTGTTCTTCAACCTGCGCTCGAAGAAGACCCGCCTGGGCTGGCTCAACCGCGCCGAGGTCGAGGCGGTGGCCAAGGACCTCCGGGTCTCGCCCGAGGACGTGCTCGAGATGGAGCAGCGCCTGGCCAGTCGCGACCTCGCGTTCGACCCGCGCCCCGACGCCGAGGACGACGAGGACTACACCCCGGCGGCCTGGCTGCCGAGCGCCGAGCTCGACCCGGCGTTGCAGCACGAGCGCGACGACTACGAGACGCGCGCCTCCGAAGCGCTCACCGTCGGCCTCGACGCGCTCGATGCCCGCAGCCGCGACATCGTCGAGCGCCGCTTCCTCGGCGAGCCCAAGGCCACGCTGCAGGAGCTCGCCGACCAGTACGGCGTGTCGGCCGAGCGCATCCGCCAGCTCGAGAACCTCGCGCTCAAGAAGCTGAAGAGCGTGCTGCCCGCCTGATCGCGGCGGGCGCGCTCGGCGCCGGCGATCGGTCCCGCTACTCCTTCGGTGCCGCAGGCGCTGGCGGCACGCCGTCCTTGCGCTTGCCGCTGCCGACCACCGCCACCGCGCGGATCTCGACGCCCGAGCCCGGGGCGAGCAGCGCGGTGGTGCCGACCGCGGTCCAGGCGGTGAAGCCGGCGGGGAAGAACTCGCGCCGCACCGCCGCGACCTCGCTCTCGAAGGTCGCCGGATCGAGCGCGGTGTGGAAGCTCATCAGCTCGACCACGTCGTCCATCGAGCCGCCGGCGGCCTCGATCGCCTTCCTGACCCCGTCGAGCGCCGAGCGCACCTGTTCGGGCTGGGTCTTGCCCCGGCCCGGCACGCCCGAGACCCAGATCATGTCGCCGACCCGCACCGCATGGGCGTAGGTCCACTCGTGGTAGGCGTGATGGACGCCATCGCGCGACGGGAACGCGACGATCCGTTGGTGGTCGGTCGGTGCGCCGGCGGACGCGAGGCCGCTCGCGCTGGCAAGCGCGAGGGCGAGCGCGATCGGAAGGGGGCGGGTCATGGCGGTGCTCCTGGGAGAAAGGGAGCCCGCAGCCTAGCGCCGGACGGCGCCGACCTCACCCGCCTGCGGTGGACCCTGCTCGGCACGCGCCGTCAGCGTGGCAGGTAGTGGTCGACCAGCAGGAACGTGAACAGGCCGGCGAGGTAGACCAGCGAGAAGCCGAACGCGCGCATCGGCATCGAGGCGTCGCGCAACAGCGCCGAGGCGTGGCCGAGGTAGACCGCGCCCAGCGTCACCGCGCCGACGAGATAGAGCGGCCCGCCCATGCCGATCAGGTAGGGCAGCAGGCTCACCAGCACCAGCAGCACCGTGTACAGCATCACCTGCAGGTGGGTGAACGGCACGCCGTGGGTCACCGGCAGCATCGGCACGTCGACCTTGGCGTAGTCGTCGCGACGGTGGATCGCGAGCGCCCAGAAGTGCGGCGGCGTCCAGACGAAGATGATCAGGAACAGCAGCAGCGCGCCAGCGTCGACCTCGCCCCGCACCGCGGCCCAACCCAGCACCGGCGGCGCCGCGCCAGCCGCCCCGCCGATCACGATGTTCTGCGGCGTCGCGCGCTTGAGCCACACCGTGTAGATCACCGCATAGCCGATCAGCGAACAGAAGGTCAGCACCGCGGTCAGCGGGTTGACCAGCCACCACAGCAGCAGCATCGAGGCGTTGCCCAGCACCAGGGCGACCAGCGTCACCTCGCGCTTGCGCAGGGCGCCGCTCGGCAGCGGTCGGTGCGCGGTGCGCTCCATCCGCGCGTCGGTGGCCTGGTCGATGAGCTGGTTGAGCGCTGCCGCCGACGAGGCCGCCAACCAGATCCCGGCGGTGCCGAACAGCAGCGGCTGCCACGGCACCGCGCCCGGCACCGACAGCAGCATCCCGATCAGGGCGGTGAACGTGATCAAAGCCACCACCCGCGGCTTGGTGACCTCGAGCCACAGGCGCCAGCGCGGCATGGCCATCACTGCAGCCATCAGCTGCGCACCGCGTCGCGGCCGTGCAGCCCGTGCAGCAACGCGGTGGTCGCCATCAGCAGCAGCGCCGCGCCCAGGTTGTGAGCGGTGGCGAGGCCGAGCGGGAACGCCTCGAGCACCATGCCGATCGCGATCGCGAGCTGCAGCGCGAGCGCGGCGGCCATCCATCCGGCCAGCACCCGCCAGGGGCGCTGCTGCTGGCGGACGCCCTCGCGCCAGGCGCGCAGCGCGAGCGCGACCAGCGCCAGCGTCACCACCAACGCGCCGACCCGGTGGGCGAGGTGGATCGCGACCCGCGCCGGATGGTCGAGCACGCCACCTTCGTAGTCGATGCCGAGACCGCGCCAGAGCACGAAGCCCTCGCCGAAGTCGGCCGCCGGCCACCAGGCGCCTTGGCAGGTCGGCAGGTCGGGACAGGCGACCGCGGCATAGTTGGCGCTGACCCAGCCGCCGAGCGCGATCTGGACGCAGAGCAGGATCATGGCGGCGACCGCGAGGCGCAGCAGCGCGACCGGCGCGCGGACGCTGGTCGCCATCCAGCCCGACATCCGCAGCCACGACAGCGTCAGCAGCGCGAGGATCGCCATGCCGCCGACCAGATGCAGGGTCACGACCAGCGGCTTGAGCAGCAGCGTGACGGTCCACATCCCGAGCGCGCCCTGCAGCAACACCACCGGCACCAGCACCAGCGGCAAGCGCACCGGCTGGCGGTGCTCCTGGCGGCGGCGCCAGGCGATCGCGGCCAACAGCACGATGATCAGTCCCAGCGTCGAGGCCGCATAGCGATGGACCATCTCCTTCCAGGCCTTGGGCGCCTCGACCGGTCGCCCGGGGTGGGCGGCGTTCGCAGCCGCGATGTGCTCGTCGGCGCTCGGTGGCGCGAGGTGGCCGTAGCATCCCGGCCAGTCGGGACAGCCGAGGCCGGCGTCCGACAGGCGCACGAAGGCGCCGAGCCCGACCACCACCAGCGTCAGCACGACCGCGAGCGCGGTCAGCAGCAGGAAGGCGCGGTCGATGCGTTCGGGGGACAGCTTCACGCGGTCATCGCCTCATCCAGCTCTCGGAGTTCTTGAGCAGGCGCTTGAGGTCGGCCTGGACGTCGGCCGGCGCTGGGTCTGGAGCGTAGGTCATCATGAGGTTGCCCAGGGGGTCAACGAGGAAGCTGCGGCCGGCGTGGTCCGGCGGCGCCTCGCCGCCCTGCTCTTGCAGCGCGCCGCGCAGCGCCACCGCGAACGCCTCGGCGTCCACGGCGGAGAGCACCCTGAGGTCCGGATGAGTGGCGCGCAGGCGGGGACCGTCGTCCGCCGCGCCGGTGATGAGCACGCGCCGGATCCGGACGATGTCCTTGGCGAAGGTCAGCCGCACCTGGCGGAGCGTGACCAGCGTGCGCTCGCAGTCGACCGTGCATCCCTCCGGCGCGTGCACCACCAGCGTCCAGGCGTCGGCGAGGCCGAGCGCCTCGGCCCCGGCGATGGGCCGCGCCGGGTCGATGAGCGCGCCCCGGTTCACGGTGACGCCGCGGTGACCCTTGTCGCCGTAGGCGTAGAGCAGCGTCGCCAGCAACGGCGTGCCGAGGAAGGCGAGCGCGACCAGCGCGAACTGCAGGCGCGCACGGCGGCGCCGGTCCGCAGGGGGAAGGCTCGCATCGGACGCGGTCATGGCTTGGGCTCCGGCGGACGCAGGTTGGTGACGATCCAGATCGCGAACAAAGTCGCCGCCAACGCGAACCAGGTGACGGCGTAGCCGAGGTGCCGCTCGCGGCTCAGGCCGAGGTCGGGACGGAAGGCGCGCGCGTAGCCGTCGGTCGCGTCGGGATCGAGGCGCAACAGGCGCGGCTCGAGCGACGCGCCGTAGACCGCGGCCAACGCCTCCTGCGTCGGATAGAGCAGCACCCGCGGCCAGCTCACGTCGCCAGCGCCGGCCGGCGGCAGCGCGACGCCGGCGCGCGGCAGCTCATCGATGATGCCGACCACCTCGCGCGTCGCACCAGCGCCCGCGATGGCGATCTCCGGCAACGCGCGCCGGGCCGGATCGCCGGCGAGCCAGCCGCGGTCGACCAGCAGCACCCGGCCATCGTCCAGGGTGAGCGGCGTCAGCACCCGGAAGCCGGTCGCGCCGTCGTGGAACATCGCGTCGAGCAGGACCTGGCGGGTCGCGTCGTAACGGCCGCGCGCGGCGACCTGCGCGAAGCGCGGCAGCGCTGCGGCGTAGGGGACCGCGGGTAGCGCGCGCGCGGTGACGAAGGCCTCGGCCATCGCGCGCTTCTGCTCGGCGCGGTCGAGCTGCCAGGCGCCGAGCCACAGCAGCAGCGGCAGCACCGCCGCCACCGTCAGCGTCGGCACCAGCCGGGGATGGAGCCCGCGCCGAGGTGTGTTCATCGCCATGTGCTACCTTGCCGCCCCCACCGGAGGTCGTCCATGAAGCTGGTCGTGCTGCTCGCCTTGCTCGCCATCGTCGTGAGCCTTGGCGTCGCGCTGCGGCGGTTGAACCGCGAGGGCGGCAGCTCGAGCCGGGGCACGCTGCGCGCGCTCGCGGTCCGCATCGGCCTCTCGATCGCGCTGTTCGCGTTCATCATGCTCGCCATCCGGATGGGTTGGATCGCGCCGCACGGCGTCGGCGGCTGAGCGTCCCGCCGAAACGACGAGGGCGCTCATTGAGCGCCCTCGCCGCGTCGGTGACCGGTCGGACCGGTCAGAGCACGTAGACGAAGACGAACAGGCCGAGCCACACCACGTCGACGAAGTGCCAGTACCAGGCCACCGCTTCGAAACCGAAGTGGCGCTCGGCGGTGAAGTGGCCCTTCAGGCAGCGGCCCAGGATCACCATCAGCATGATCGCGCCGAGCGTGACGTGCAGGCCGTGGAAGCCGGTCAGCATGAAGAACGTCGAGCCGTACATGCCGGCGTGCAGCGTCAGGTTGAGCTCGGTGTAGGCGTGGATGTACTCGTAGGCCTGGAAGCCGAGGAAGGTCACGCCGAGCAGGATGGTGAAGAACATGAACCAGTTGAGGATGGCGCGCTTGCCTTCCTTCAGCGCCCAGTGGGCGACGGTCAGGGTCGCACCCGAGGTCAGCAGCAGCGCGGTGTTGAGCGCCGGGATGCCCCAGGCGCCCATCGAATGGAACTCGCCGCCGACGTCGCCCGGGCCGTTGGTCGGCCACTGGCCCTCGTAGCCCTGCCACAGCAGCAGGTTGGTCCAGAAGCCGTCGCCGGCGCCGGCCAGCCACGGGATCGAGAGCTGGCGGGCGTAGAACAGCGCGCCGAAGAACGCAGCGAAGAACATCACCTCGCTGAAGATGAACCAGCTCATGCCCCAGCGGAACGAGCGGTCGACCTGCGCGTTGTAGGTGCCGGCCTCGGACTCGGCGATGACGGTGCCGAACCAGCCGACGATCATGTAGATGATGATCGCGACGCCGAGGAACAGCGACCACTGGCCCCAGCTCACCTCGTTGAGCATCGAACCCGCGCCGAGCATCATGAAGAACAGGCCGACCGAGCCCTTGATGGGCCAGGCGCTGCCGTGCGGGACGTAGTAGGAATCGTGAGCGGCGTGTGCCATTTGATCAGCCCCCGTTGGGATGCTCGGTCGGATAGAAGGTGTAGGCCAGGGTGACGACCTCGACCTCGCGCGGCAGCGCGGGATCGACCACGAAGCGCACCGCCATCTCGCGGCCCTCACCGGCAGCGAAGGCCTGCTGGGTGAAGCAGAAGCACTCGGTCTTGCGGAAGTGGGCGGTCGCGATCAGCGGCGCGACCGACGGCACCGCTTGCGCCACGCGTCCGACCGGCGAGCCGTTGCGGGCGTAGAACGCGGTCGCGACCGGCTCGCCCGGGTGGACCTGCATCCGCGCCACGGTCGGTCGGAACTCCCATCCTGACGAAGATGCCGATGACGACCCGGACCCGGCGCCCGGCAGATGGGCGACGAACTCGACCGTCACCGTCCGCGAGAGGTCGGGCGTGAGCTCGAGGGCGGCGGCGGCCTCCGCGCTCAGCGGAACACCGGCGCCCTTGATGCCGGCGATCTCGCACATCAGCGCGTACATCGGCACCAGCAGGTAGCCGAAGCCGAACATCGCGATGGCCACGGCGCCGAGCTGGAGCGCGAGGCGTCGGTTGGTGGCGGTGGGCGCGCTCATCATCGGCTCAGTGCGGCAGCACGAAGAACGCGGCGATGAAGAACGCCAGCGCCAACGAGCCGAGCGCGATGGCCGTGCGAAGCGCCGCCCGCCGCGGGTCGCGGCGGTCGGCGGTGGCGGGGCTCGCGTCGTTCATGCTGCGGCTCGCCTCACTTGACGTGCGGCGGCTCGGTCCACGAGTGGTACGGCGGCGGCGAGGGCAGCTCCCACTCGAGCGCGGTGCCGCCCTCCCAGGGCTTGGCCGGCGCCTTGCCGACGCCACCGCGGGCGGTGTGGACCAGGATGTAGACGAACAGCAGCTGGGTCGCGCCGAAGCCGAAGCCACCGATCGACGAGACCATGTTCCAGTCCGCGAACTGCACGTTGTAGTCCGGGATCCGGCGCGGCATGCCGGCGAGGCCGAGGAAGTGCTGCGGGAAGAACAGGACGTTGACGAAGATCGTCGAGAGCCAGAAGTGGGTCTTGCCCAGCGCCTCGCTGTACATGTGGCCGGTCCACTTCGGCAGCCAGTAGTAGGCCGCGCCCATCAGGGCGAAGATCGAGCCCGTCACCAGCACGTAGTGGAAGTGGGCGACCACGAAGTAGGTGTCGTGGTACTGGAAGTCGGCCGGCGCGATGGCGAGCATCAGGCCCGAGAAGCCGCCGATGGTGAACAGGAACACGAACGCCAGCGCCCACAGCATCGGGGTCTCGAAGCTCATCGAGCCGCGCCACATCGTCGCGATCCAGTTGAACACCTTCACGCCGGTCGGCACCGCGATCAGCATCGTCGCGAACATGAAGAACACCTCACCGGCGAACGGCATGCCGACGGTGAACATGTGGTGGGCCCAGACGATGAACGACAGGAACGCGATCGAGGCGACCGCGTAGACCATCGAGTCGTAGCCGAACAGGCGCTTGCGGGCGAAGGTCGGGATGATCTCCGAGACCACGCCGAACGCCGGCAGGATCATGATGTAGACCTCGGGGTGCCCGAAGAACCAGAACACGTGCTGGAACAGCACGGGATCGCCGCCGCCGGCCGCCTCGAAGAAGGTGGTGCCGAAGTACTTGTCGGTCAACAGCATGGTCACCGCGCCGGCCAACACCGGCATCACCGCGATCAGCAGGTAGGCGGTGATCAGCCAGGTCCAAACGAACAGCGGCATCTTGAGCAGCGACATGCCCGGTGCGCGCATGTTGAGGATGGTGGCGATGACGTTGATCGCGCCCATGATCGACGACAGGCCCATCAGGTGGACCGCGAAGACCGCGAACGGGAACGCCGCGCCGGTCTGCAGCACCAGCGGCGGGTAGAGCGTCCAGCCGCCGGCCGGCGCGCCGCCCGGCATGAACAGCGTCATCAGCAGCAGGGTGAAGGCGAACGGCAGGATCCAGAACGACCAGTTGTTCATCCGCGGCAGCGCCATGTCGGGCGCGCCGACCTGGAGCGGGATCATCCAGTTGGCGAGGCCGACGAACGCCGGCATCACCGCGCCGAACACCATGATCAGCGCATGCATGGTGGTCATGCTGTTGAAGAACAACGGGTCGACGAACTGCAGGCCGGGCTGGAACAGCTCGGCGCGGATCACCATCGCGAACGAGCCGCCGATGAAGAACATGATCAGCGAGAACACCAGGTACAGGGTCCCGATGTCCTTGTGGTTGGTGGTGGTCAGCCAGCGCATGATCCCCTTGGCGGGACCGTGGTCATCGTGCGCGTCGTGGCCAGCGTGGGCGGCGGTGCTCATGTGCGACCTCTCCTCGATCCGTTACTTGCGGGCAGCGGCGACGTCCGCCGGCTGCACCAGGTCGCCGGTGGCGTTGCCCCAGGCGTTGCGTTCGTAGGTGATGATCGCGGCAAGCTCGTCGTCGGTGAGCTGCTTCCACGAGGCCATCATCGGGTTCTTGGCGCTGCCCTTGAGCACCATCGCGAGGTGGTCGGCGAGCGGGCCCTTGGCGACCTTCGAGCCCTTGAGCGCCGGCGCGCCCATCGCGGCGACGCCCTCGCCGTTCGGACCGTGGCAGGCGCCGCAGAAGGCGCCGTAGTTCTTCTCGCCCGCGACCATCAGCTCGTCCTTCGAGAACACCTTGGGTTCGCTCGAGACCGCGACGGCCTTGGGCTTGCGCTCGGCGAGCCAGGCCTCGTAGTCGGCCGGCAGCTTGGCCTCGACCACGATCGGCATGAAGCCGTGGTCGCGTCCGCAGAGCTCGGCGCATTGGCCGCGGTAGACGCCCGGTTTGTCCTCGTCGACCTCGAACCACATCTCCTGGACGTAGCCCGGGATGGCGTCCTTCTTGCCGCCCAGCGCCGGCACCCACCAGGCATGGATCACGTCGTTGGAGGTCAGCAGCAGACGGACCTTCTTGCCGGTCGGCACCACCAGCGGCTCATCGACGTTGAGCAGGTAGTTCGGGATCGCGTGCACATCGATGCCGCTGCCGAGCTGGCGCGCCGCGTTGTGCTCGCGGTCGAGCGTCGAGAAGAAGCTGACGCCCTGCTCGAGGTAGTCGTAGTGCCACTTCCACTGGTAGCCGGTGACCTTGATGGTGACCTGGCTGTCGCGGAAGTCCTCCATCTTGATCAGGGTCCGGGCCGAGGGGATCGCCATCGCGACCAGGATCAGGAACGGCACGACGGTCCAGGCGATCTCGACCGCCAGGCTGTCGTGGAAGTCGGCGGGCTTGGCGCCCTTCGACTTGCGGTGGTGGACGATCGACCAGATCATCGCGCCGAACACGACCACCGCGATCACGACGCAGACCCAGAAGATCCACATGTGGAGCTTGTAGACCTCGGCGCTGATCTGGGTCACGCCTTCGGTCATGTTGAGCGCCCAGTCGGCCGAGGCGCCGAGGGAGACGGTCACGGCCAGCGCGACGCTCGCGGCTCGGCTGAGGTGCTTGGTGATCGGCATGCGGATCTTCCTGTGGCAGGCGGGGCAACTAGAAAGGCCCGGTCGCGGCGGGGCGCGACGGGCCTCGAAGTGCCTTACTGGACGGCGCGCGCATGTTAGCGGTCGCGCCCCGCCGGAGGCAACCGCTGTCCCGCCCGCGATGCGCGTCCCGCCCCTGTTTTCCTAGGGTTTCCGCAGCGAGGGCGGCAGGCGGTCGAGGTGGCGCGCGGTCGCCGCCGGAGCTTCGCCCGGCGCATGCGGCAGGACGCCGAGCGCAGGCGCCTCGAGCAGCATGGTGAGCGCAGCGAGGTTCTCGGCGGCACGGGCGAAGCCGGGGTCGATCGCGCTGCCGACCCAGCCTGCGAACGGCAGGCCGCGGCGCGCGATCGCCTCGCGGGTCAGCAGCGCGTGGTTGAGGCAGCCCAGCCGGAGGCCGACCACCAGCACCACCGGCAGGCCGAGGTCCTGGGCCAGGTCGGCGGTGTCCCAGCCCGGGCCGAGCGGGACCACGAAGCCACCGACCCCTTCCACCACCACCGCCTCGAGCCGCGCCGCGACCGCGCGGACCGACCCGGCGACGGTGTCCCGCGCCAGCGCGCGGCCCTCGGCCGCCGCCGCGAGGTGGGGTGCGATGGGCTCGCCGAGCGCGAACGGGTTGACCTCGTCGTAGGCGAGCGCGATCGGGTTCACCGCCATCAGCGCCAGGGCGTCGGCGTGGCGCGGACCCGCCGGCGTCGGTTCGAGCCCGGCCGAGATCGGCTTGAGGCCGGCGACGCGGACGCCCTCGGCCGCCGCCCGCGCCACCAGCGCGCAGGCCACCCGGGTCTTGCCCACCCCGGTGTCGGTGCCGGTGACGAATACTCCCTCCAGACGGCCGCGCATGGTCAGCGCTTGCGCTTGAGCTCGGCGCGCAAGGCGTCGAGCGGCACGGTGCCGTGGGCCGAGGCCGCGGCGCCCTCGTCGCGTTCGCGCGGCGCCCAGGCCGCGCCGTAGACCACCTCCCAGGTCGCCGGCGCCCGGCCCGCGGCATCGCGCGGATAGGCCGCTTCGGCGGCGACGAAGCGGCGCCGGCCGGTGAGGCCGCGCGCCCGTCCGGCGTTGAGGTTGTGCGCACCGAGACCCTTCAGCTCGCGCATCAGCTCGCGCATCCCGCCGTAGGTGGTGGTGAGGTGCTCGACGTCGAGCACCGGCTCGACCAGCCGCGCCTGCACCAGCGCGTCGCCGAGGTCGTGGAGGTCGAGGAAGCGGTTGACGTGCACCGCCTCGCCGCCGAGCGCGCGATCGGCGGTGTCCCAGGCCTCGCGCAGCTCGGTGAGCGTGTCGGGGCCGAACGACGAGAGCAGCAGCAGCCCGCGCGGCGTCAGCACCCGGCGCAGCTCGGCCAGCGTCGGCCGCGGGTCGTCCTCCCACTGCAGCATCAGGTTGCAGAACACGAGGTCGAAGCTGTGGTCGGCGAACGGCAGCGCCGCGCCGTCGGCGACGAGCACGCCGGCCTGCGGCGCGCGGGCCGCGGCGGCGCGCGCCATCGCCGGCGCGAGATCGACGGCGACGAGCTGGGCGCTCGGGAAGCGCGCCGCGAGCGGCGCGAGCGCGGTGCCGGTGCCGCAGCCGAGGTCGAGGACCCGCGCCGGTTCGAGCGCGATCAGGTCGAGCCGCTCGAGCAACCGGGCCCGGATCTCGTCCTGCAGCGCGGCGCAGGCATCGTAGGTCGCGGCCGCGGCGTCGAACGAGCGCCGCACCGCGCGCCGGTCGAGGTGCCATCGGTCGAAGGAAGGGTCGGACGGCGCGTCGCTCATGCCGCGACCTCCGCGGCCAGGAACCCCTCGACCGCGAGCCGGAACTCGTCGGGATGCGAGAGGAACGGCGCGTGCGCCGAGCGCGCGATCGCGAGGTGGCGGCCGTCGGGCACCGCCTGGCACAGCCACTCGAGCGCAGCAGCCGGCGTCAGCCGGTCGCGCGCGCCGCTGATGCCGAGCAGCGGCACCGCGAGCCCGGCCGCCAGCGCCCGCAGGTCGCTCGCCCGGAGCACCGCGAGCCCGGCCGCCAGCGCCGCCGGCGACGGCGCACCGCCCTCGAGCACGCGGGCCTTGAGCTGGTGCAGCGTGGCCTGGGCCCGCTCGTCGCCGAGCACCTGCAAGGCGAGGAAGTCGCGCACCACGCCGTGGTAGTCGCTGCGCAGCAGCGTCTCGAAGCGGACCACCGCCGCCTCGGTCTGCGCCATCGGCCAACCCGGCGCCTGGACGAAGCGCGGGGTGGTCGCGGTCAGCACCAGCTGCGAGATGCGCGCCGGTGCGGCGAGCGCGGCGGCCAACGCGACCACCCCGCCGAGCGACCAGCCGAGCCAACGGGCACGGGGCGGCGCCACCGCCAGCACCTGGGCGGCGAGACCGTCGGCATCGGCCGCCGGCATCAGCCCGGCGTTGCGGCCGTGCCCCGGCAGGTCGACGAGGTGCAGCGTGAAGCGACGGGCGAGCGCCTCGCGCACCCCGCCCCACACGCCGGAATGGAGCGCCCAGCCGTGCAGCATCACCAGCGCCGGACCGCGGCCTTCGACCGTGACCGCGAGGGTCATGGGCGGGCCTCGAGGTTCGTCTCGTGCAGCGCGTCGAGCAGCCGCTCGAGCTGGGCATCGCTGTGGGCGGCCGACAGCGTGACCCGCAGCCGCGCGCTGCCGTCGGGCACGGTCGGTGGGCGGATCGCGACCACCCACAAGCCGCGTTCGCGCAGTGCGTCGGACCACGCCACCGCCCGCGCCGCATCGCCGACCAGGATCGGTTGGATCGGCGCCTGCGATGAGCTCCCCGGCATCAGCGCGATGCCGCGCTCGGCGGCGCCGGCGCGGAAGCGCGCGATCAGCACCGCCAACCGCTCGCGTCGCCAAGCTTCGCGCGCCGCGACCTTGAGCGCGGCGCGCGCGGCCTCGGCCAGCGCCGGTGGCAAGGCCGTGGTGTAGAGGTAGGTGCGGGCGCGGTTGAGCAGATGCTCGACCAGCGCTTCGGAGCCGGCGACGAACGCGCCGAAGCAGCCGAACGCCTTGCCCAGCGTGCCCATCAGCACCGGCACGTCGTCGAGCGTGAGGCCGTGGTGCTCGAGCGTGCCGCGGCCGCCGGCGCCGACCGCGCCCAAGCCGTGCGCGTCGTCGACCACCAGCGTCGCGCCGTGGGCGCGGGCGGTGACGCTGAGCTCGGGCAGCGGCGCGAGATCGCCGTCCATCGAGAACACGCCGTCGCTGAGCACGAGCTTGGTCGGCGCGTCCGAGCGCGCCAGCACCCGCGCCGCGTCGACCGCGTCGGCATGGGCGTAGCGGGCGAAGCGCGCGCCAGCCAGCAGCCCGGCATCGAGCAGCGAGGCGTGGTTCAAGCGGTCCTCGAGCACCAGGTCGCCGCGCCCGGCGAGCGCGCTCGCGATCCCGAGGTTGGCCATGTAGCCGGTCGAGAACAGCAGCGCGGCGGGCCGGCCGACGAACGCGGCGAGCTCCTCCTCCAGCGCGTGGTGGGCGCGGCTATGGCCACTGACGAGATGGGCGGCGCCGGCACCGACGCCCCAGAGTTCGGCGCCGCGAATCAACGCCGCGCGCAGCTCGGGATGGCCGGCGAGCCCGAGGTAGTCGTTGCTGCAGAAGTTGACGAGCTGGCGGCCGTCGACCACCACCTCGACGCCGTTCGAGCCGGCCGTTGGTCCCTCGACGATCCGCCGCGCGCGCCGGAGGCCGGCGCCTTCGAGCGCGGCGAGGTCGGCGCGCAGGCGGTCGTCGAGCGTCATCGAGCGCTCAGCGCGCGGCGTGCCCGGGTTCGGCTTGGGGATGGTCATCGTGACCGGCGCAGGTCTCGACCCGTTCTTCGAAGACGCCCTCGGCCCGGATGCCGAGCCGCGCGAACAGCGCCTGGTCGGCGGCGGTGTCGGGGTTGCCGGTGGTGAGCAGCTTCTCGCCGTAGAAGATCGAGTTGGCGCCGGCCAGGAAGCACAGCGCCTGCAGCGCGTCGTCCATCGTCGCCCGCCCGGCCGAGAGCCGGACGTGGGCGCGCGGCATCAGGATCCGCGCCACCGCGATGGTGCGGACGAAGTCGAACGGGTCGAGCTTGGCCGCATCGGCGAGCGGCGTGCCCGGCACCGCCACCAGCTCGTTGACCGGCACGCTCTCGGGATGGACCGCCATCGTCGCCAGCGTGTGCAACAGCTCGGCGCGCTGGGCGGTGGTCTCGCCCATGCCGACGATGCCGCCGCAGCAGACCTTCATCCCCGCCTCGCGCACCGCGGCCAGGGTGTCGAGCCGGTCCTGGTAGGTGCGGGTGGTGATGATGTCGCCGTAGTGCGAGGCGCCGGTGTCGAGGTTGTGGTTGTAGTAGTCGAGCCCGGCGTCCTTGAGCGCGTCGGCCTGCGGCTTGGAGAGCATGCCGAGCGTGCAACAGGTCTCGAGGCCGAGCGACTTGACCTCGCGCACCATCGCTGCGACCTGCGCGATCTCCTTGTCCTTGGGCGCCCGCCAGGCGGCGCCCATGCAGAAGCGCGTCGCGCCGCTCGCTTGGGCCAGCTTCGCCTTGGCCACCACCTCTGCGAGCGGCATCAGCTTCTCGGCCTTGAGCCCGGTGTCGTAGCGCGCCGACTGCGGGCAGTAGGCGCAGTCCTCGGGACAGGCGCCGGTCTTGATCGAGAGCAGGGTCGAGACCTGGACCTGGTTGGGATCGCAGTGGGCGCGGTGCACGCTGGCGGCGCGGAACACGAGGTCCATGAACGGCAGCGCGAACAGCGCGTCGACCTCGGCCCGCGACCAATCGCTGCGGACGCCGGCGGGGGCCGTCGGCGCGACGTGCGGCGGCATGGACTTCGAGCGGGGTTCGAGGACGGTGCTCATCGCGGTGGCTCCAGCGGTGTGCGGGCCGCACCGGGTGTAGCCTCCGGGTCAGCGCCAAGGACGTGGCGCGCAGTGTCCCGGCGGGCCTTCCCGCCGTCAACCCAAGGAGGGGTGCTTTGGTATACGGCGTCCGAGCCGGGCCCGGCGAGGCCGAAGGCCTGCTCCATCCCTGGAACTGCCTCGCCTGCGGCGACGCGGGGCTGCCCGGCCTCGACCTCTGCGCGCGCTGCCATGGCGAGCTCCCCCGGCTCGGCCGCGGCTGCGCCCGCTGCGCGCTGCCGCTCGTCGACGACCACGCCGCGGCCGACTGCCCGCGCTGCCTGATCGAACCGCCGCCCCAGGCCGCGGCGATCGTCGCGTTCCGCTACGCCTTCCCGATCGACCGGTTGGTGGTCGGGCTCAAGTTCGCCGGCCGCCTCGAGCGCGCGCGGCTGCTCGGCACGCTGCTCGCCGCGACGGTGGTCGAGCGCATGGCGGTCGAGGCCGAGGCCCGGCCCGCCGCGCTGATCGCGACACCGTTGCACCCGACCCGGGCCCGCGAGCGCGGCTTCAACCAGGCGATCGAGATCGCCCGACCGATCGCTGCCGCGCTCGGCCTGCCGCTGCTCACCGACGCGGTGCGGCGGACGCGCGCCACCGCCGAGCAATCGCTGCTCGACGCCGCCGCGCGCCAGGCCAACGTCCGCGATGCGTTCGCGGTGGGCGCGCTGCCGCCCGACCTGCGCGGGCACCTCGCGATCGTCGACGACGTGGTCACCACCGGCGCGACCGCCGCCGCGCTCGCCACCGCGCTGCGCGCCGCCGGCGTGCAGCGGGTCACGCTGATCGCGGTGGCGCGCGCGGTGTAGGCTCGCAGCGATGCCTCGTTCGGATACCAGGGTCCCGCGATGACGCCGCTGCGCCGGCTCGCGCTGCTCGGGGGCGTGCTCGCGGCGCTCGCGCTGCTCGCGCTCGGCCTGCGCTGGCAGCTCTCGCGCGCGGCCGAGACCGCGATGGCCGAGCTGCGGCACCGCCTCGCACCGATCGGCACGCTCAGCTGGCAGGAGGTCCGTGCCGATCTCGATGGACGGATCGAGGCCCGCGGGCTCGAGCTCGTGTCGGACCACGCGCGCTACCTCGCCGAGCAGCTCCGCTTCGACCTCGGCGGACCGCTCGCGTTGCTGCGCCGCGGGCTGCCGGGCGCGGCGGACGGGCTGCCGACGGCGTTGCGGCTCGAGCTCACCGGACTCGACCTGCCGAGCGGCGAGCCAGCGGCCGATGCCGCGCTCGGGCTCGAGTCGATCGACGTGCTGCCCTGCGACGGCCTCGACGCCCGCGCCGTGCTGCAGGCGGTGCGCGGGCCGCGCCTGCAGGCCGACCTCACGCTCGGTTGGCGCTTCGACGCCGCCGCGCGGCAGGTCACGGTCGACGCCACGCTGCGGACCCGCGACCTCATCGAGGCCGAGCTCGCGCTCGAGCTCGCGACGCCGGACCCGGTGGCGCGGCTCGAGGACCTGATCGCGGCGCGACCGGTGGCGCGGCGCGGCACGCTGACCATCGTCGAACGCGGCTGGTACGCGGCGACCGCGGTCTACTGCGCGGCCCGCAGCGGGCTCGCGCCGGAGGTCTGGCTCGAGGCCCACCTCGCCGGGGTGCTCGAACTTCTCGCCGGCCGCGGCCTCGCGCCATCGCAGGCCCTGGTCGACGGCTACCGCGGCTTCCGCCGCGCGCCCGGCACGCTGCGGATCTCGATCGACAACCCCGAGCTCTACGGCGGCGAAGCCTTGCTCGGACGCGAACCCGGCGAGATCGCGATGTTGATCGGGCTCGCGGTCACCTTCGACGGCGTGGCGATCGTCGACCCGGGCGTCGGCCTGGCCGGTGCGCCGCGGATCGCCGCCGCGGCGCCGCTCGCCGATGCGCCGCCGGACGCCGACGGATCGCTGGTCGCGCCCTCGGTCCGCTCGCTGTTCACGCCGGTGCCGCCGAGCCCGGCGGCGCCCTCGTCACGCCGCTCGGCGCCGCGTCGCGCGCCGGATCCGGCGCTGCTGCTCGCGCCGGGCGCCAGCGCGCTGACGCCCGCCAACCGTCCGCCGCGCGACGGCACCACGCTGCGCTGGGACGCGCTGCCGCGCGCGCGCGGCACGCCGGTCGCGGTGGTGATGAAGGACGGCCGCACGCTGCGCGGGACGCTGCGCGAGGCCAACCCGTGGCGGTTGACGCTGGAGCTGCGCCAGCGCAGCGGCTCCGCGCTGATGCCGCTCGATCGTGACGCGGTGGCGCGGGTGGTGGTCGAGGACTGAGCGGCGCGGTCCGGCGTCAGGCCGCGAGCCGCTTGCGCAGGAACAGGTTGACCTCGGGCGTCAGGGCCGGGAAGCGCGCCCCCCACCAGCGGTTGAAGCGCCAGAACCACTCGCGCTCCTCCCAATCGGCGCGCTTGCGCGCCGAGATCAGGCGCAGGCCGCGCTGGTCGACCACCTCGAAGCCATCGCCGTAGCGCTGCTCGAGGTGGCGGCGCAGCGAACCCAGCGAGTAGGCGTGAGCGGTCTCGGTCGGCCGGCTGCGTCGCTTCAGCGCGTAGAACGCGTTGAGCACGAGGTCGAGCGGCGGGACCTTGATCGGCACCGCGATGAACAGCAGCCCGCCCGGCCGCAGCACCCGCGCCAGCTCGTCGAGCGCGTGGTCGCGGTCGGGCAGGTGCTCGAGCACGTGCGAGGCGGCGACCGCGTCGAAGTGCGCGTCGGGGTACGGCAGGTGCTCGGCAGCGACGTCGAGCGCCGCCATCCGGTAGCCGAGCCATTCGCACAGCCGGCGGCGGCGCTCGTGCCACTCGATGCCGTGCCACTCCCAGTCCGGCGCGACCACGAAGTACTTGAGGAAGCCCTCGCCGCTGCCGACGTCGAGGATGCGGCGGGTCACGCCGGCGTCGGCCGGTCGCGGGTCGAGCACTTCGGCCGCCGCGCGGTAGCGCTCGAAGAACAGCTCGTAGGAGCAGTAGGCCGGCACGCGGCCGAACGCCAACCGCGGCATCCGCTGCCGGTTGAACCATCGGTCGAGGTGGGCCCGGACCCTCATGCGCGGAGGAAGGTCGAGTCGAGCGCGATGCCGGCGAACACCGCGATGCCGACGTAGTTGTTGTTGTGGAATGCGCGGAAGCAGGCCTCCGGCTCGCGGTCGCGGATCAGCCACTGCTGCCAGGCGAGCAGGCCGGCCGCGGTCCAGACCCCGGTGAAGTACGCCGGGCCGAGGCTCGCCTCGCGCCCGATCAGGAACAACGCCATCAGGAACGCGACCTGCAGCACGCCGATCGCGAGGCGGTCGAGGTCGCCGAACAGGATCGCGGTGCTCTTGATCCCGATGCGGAGGTCGTCGGCGCGATCGACCATCGCGTACTCGGTGTCGTAGGCGGTGGTCCAGAACAGCGTGGCGATGAACATCACCCAGGCCTCGCGCGGGACCCAGTCGACGGTCGCGGCGTAGACCATCGGCACCGACCAGGCGAACGCCGCGCCCAGCACGACCTGCGGCAGGTGGGTCCAGCGCTTGGTGAACGGGTAGAGCACCGCGATCGCGGCGCCGCCGAACGCGAGCTGCACGGTGAGCGGGTTCTGGGTCAGCACCAGCATGAACGCCGCGAGCATCAGCAGCGCGAACAGCAGCAGCGCCTCGCCCGGCGCGATCGCGCCGGTCGCCAACGGCCGACCGCGGGTGCGCCGCACCTGCGGGTCGAAGCCGCGGTCGGCCCAGTCGTTGATGGTGCAGCCGGCGGCGCGCATCAGCACGGTGCCGAGCAGGAACACCACGAAGACCTCGGCCCGCGGCCGGCCCGAGCTCGCCAGCCAGATCGCCCACAGCACCGGCCACAGCAGCAGCCAGATCCCGATCGGGCGGTCGAAGCGCATCAAACGCAGGTAATGGCCGAGCCGCGCGGCCAGCGCCGGCAGCGTCTCCTTCACGATCGGATGGCGGGCGAGCGCCACGCCCTCACCACTCCCAATCGGCGACGAAGCACTCATGGATGAGCAGCGGCTCGTCGCCGAGGCGCACCACCGAGCGCCGGGCCCAGACCCGCTCGCGCGGTTCGCCGAGCGCGATCAGTGCGCGCTCGGCCAGCGCATGGTCGGGCTCGAGGCAGGCGACCTCGAACGGCTCGCGCCGCGCCACCTCGCCGATCGTCTCGGGATCGAAATCCTTGTTGAAGAGGGCCTCGCCCAGCGGTCGGCCGCCGAGCTCGCTGAGCTCGGGGTGCTCCTCGATCGTGCTCTGCGGGATCACGGTCACCGCATGGATCGCGCCGCGGCCGTGGGCGTCGAGCCGGACCTCGCGGATCAGCGCCAGCTGAGGGAACGCCACGCCCATCCGCTGCGCATCGCTGCGGCGCAGCGGCTCCTGCGACTCGGCGAGCACCTGCAACGCGAAGCCGTCGCCGACCCGCGCCTTGAGGCGCTGCGTCAACGAGCCCTCGTCGGTGAGCCAGGACCACAGCGGGCCCGGACGCGCACCGCTGGCCACGGCGGTGGCCTCGGTCCAGGACAGCGAGCGGAGCGAAGGGCTGTGGGCGGGGGCGGACATCGCCGGGCATTCTATCCGGACGAGCCATCCGGACGCGCTCTCCGAGGAACGAGCGGATGGTCCGCGCGCCGAACGGCCGTGCGGCTCACGCGCGTCGGTAGCGCTCGGCGAGACCGATCCAGCGCCGCGTCAGCAGCGGCACGCGCTCGGGATGCCGCTCGAGCATCAGGTCCGAGGTCGCCAGCACCTGCGGCAGCAGGTCGGCGTCGCGGCTGAGGTCGGCGATGTGCATCTCGACCAGGCCGGTCTGGCGCGTGCCGAGCACCTCGCCCGGACCCCGGAGCTCGAGGTCGCGGCGCGCGATCTCGAAGCCGTCGTTGGTCTCGCGCAGGCAGGCGAGCCGGGAGCGCGCCATCTCGCCGAGCCGACCTTTGTAGAACAGGACGCACGACGATTGCGCCGCGCCCCGACCGACCCGGCCGCGCAACTGATGGAGCTGCGCCAACCCAAGCCGTTCGGCGTTCTCGACGATCATCAGCGAGGCGTTCGGCACGTCGACGCCGACCTCGATCACGGTGGTGGCCACCAGCAGCTGCAGCGCGCCGCGCTTGAACTCCGCCATCACCCGTTCCTTGTCGCGGGGCTTGAGCTTGCCGTGCACCAGGCCGACCTTGCGCCCCCTTAGCGCCTTCGTGAGCGCCGCGTAGGTCGCCTCGGCGGCCTCGATGTCGAGCTGCTCGCTCTCGCTGATCAGCGGGCAGACCCAGTAGACCTGTCGGCCCTCGTCGATGGCCTGCTCGACGCGCTGCACCACCTCGGGCCGGCGCGACTCGGGCAGCACCACGGTCTGCACCGGGGTGCGGCCGGGCGGCAGCTCGTCGATCACCGACACGTCGAGGTCGGCGTAGGCGGTCATCGCCAGCGTCCGCGGGATCGGCGTCGCGGTCATGATCAGCTGGTGCGGGAAGCGCCCGTCGCGAGCGCCCTTCTCGGCCAGCGTCAGCCGCTGGTGCACGCCGAAGCGGTGCTGCTCGTCGATGATCACCAGCCCGAGCGCGTCGAAGCCGACCGTCTCCTGGAACAGCGCGTGGGTGCCGACCACCAGCTTGGCGTTGCCCGAGCGGACCCGGGCCTCGGCCAGCGCGCGGGCCTTGGCGCTCTGCTTGCCGGCCAGCCATTCGACCGTGACGCCGAGCGGTCCGAACCAGTCGTCGAGGTTGCGGAAGTGCTGTTCGGCGAGCAGCTCGGTCGGCGCCATCAACGCGGCCTGGAAGCCGGACTCGATCGCGCGCGCCGCGGCCAGCGCCGCGACCACCGTCTTGCCGCTGCCGACGTCGCCCTGCACCAGCCGCATCATCGGCGTGGCGCGAGCGAGGTCGACGAAGCATTCCTTCACCACCCGGTCCTGCGCGCCGGTCAGCGCGAACGGCAGCGCGGCGCGCAGGCGATGGCTCAACGGCGGCGGGCAGCGATCGTCAGCGATGGCTCGCGCGCCGCGGACCGCCATCGCGCCGGCGAGCGGATGCGCCGGTCGTTTGTCGTTCTGCTGGCGCAACAGCTTGAGCGAGAGGTGATGCGCGAGCAGCTCTTCGAACGCGAGCCGGCGCTGGGTCGGATGCTTGCCGCCGCTGAGCTCGGCGAGCGAAGCCTCGACCGGCGGACGATGGACGTAGCGCAGCGACGACTTGAGGTCGGGCCAGCCGTAGTCGCCAGCGAACGTTGCCAGGACCGGTTCCGGCAGCAGCTCGCGGAACGAGTGGTCGCGGTCGAGCGCCATCAACGCCTGGGTCGTGAGGCCGCGCAGCCGGCCTTGCTGCAGGCCCTCGGTCGCGGGGTAGATCGGGGTCAGCGTCTCGGCCAGCTTGGCGCTGACCGCGGCGTCGACGAAACGGTACTCGGGATGGATCAGCTCGAGGCCCTGCTTGCCGCGGCGGGCCTCGCCGAAGCAACGGACCGTGATGCCGCGGGCGAGGCCGTCCTGCTGGGTCCGCGAGAAGTGGAAGAAGCGCAGCGTCAGCGCGCCGGTGCCATCGCTGATCCTCGCGACGAGCTGGCGGCGGCCGCGGAACGCGACCTCGGCGAGCTCGACCACGCCTTCGACCACCGCGTCGACGCCCGGCGTGAGCGCGCCGATCGGCGTGACCCGGGTGCGGTCCTCGTAGCGCAGCGGCAGGTGGAACAGCAGGTCCTGGGCCGTGCCGATGCCGAGCCGGGCGAGGTGCTCGGCGACCGAGGGGCCGACGCCCTTGAGCGTGGTGGCGGGCCGCTCGGCGAGCGGCGGCGGCGGTGATGGCTTGGGCGGGTTCGGTGGGGCGCTCATCCTTGAGCCTCCGGGTTCACAACGCGATGGTGACGTCGACCTCGACCGGCACGCCGCGCGGCAAGGCCGCGACCGCGACCGTGGCGCGCGCCGGGTACGGCTCCTTGAAGTAGCGCGCCATCACGGTGTTGAGCACCGCGAAATCGGCGAAGTCGAGGATGTAGCAGTTGACCTTGACCGCGCGGTCGAGCGAACCACCCGCGGCCTCGGCGATCGCCTTGAGGTTCTCGAACACCCGCACGCACTGGGCCTCGAACGAGCCGCCGACCACTTCACCGGTCGCGGGGTCGAGCGGGATCTGGCCCGAGACGAAGAGCGTGTCGCCGTGGCGGATCGCCTGCGAGTAGGTGCCGATCGCTCGCGGAGCCCTCTCGGTGAAGATGCCCGCGCGGTCGCCGTGGTTGCGGTGGAGGTCGGTCATGGGGCGAGTGTAGCCGTGGCGCTCAAGGAGCGGCGCCTTCCGCCATCAGCCGCTCGGCCGGCTGCCAACCCGGCAAGGCGCGGATGCGGTCGAGCCAGGCTGCCACCGCTGGCCAGCGCGCCGGCAGGTCGAAGCCGGCTTCGGCGGCCCAGAACAGGTAGGCCGCGAGCGAGAGGTCGGCGATGGTCGGACCGCTGCCGACGATCCAGTCGCGCGCGCCGAGCTCGCGCTCGAGCACGGCGAGGTCCTTGAGCGCGCGCTGCTCGAGCCAGGCCAGCACCTCGGGCGCGACCGCGGTCGGCGCGAAGCGGCGGTAGTAGCGCAGGTTCGGCACCGACAGGCCGACCCGGTTCATCTCCCAGCACAGCCACTGCGAGACCCGCGGCCGCTCGGCCGGCGCGCCAGCGAACGCGCCATGCTTGCCGGCGAGGTGGAGCAGGATCGCGTTCGACTGGGCCAGTGCGAGGCCGTCGTCGACGATGGTCGGCACCTCGCCGTAGGGCGAGTCGCGCTCGAAGTCGGCGCGGCGCTCGCCGCGCGGCTTGCTGATGTCGGTGAAGCGGTACTCGTGCGGCACCTTCGCCAGCGCGCAGTAGAGCCGCGCCTTGTACGAGTGGCCGGACGTCGGATGGCCGTAGACGACGAGCATCGATCCCTCCCCGGGAGTTCGCTCAGGTGCGCGCGCGGTAGACCCTGATCACCTGCGGCATGCTGCGGATGCGACGCATCACCGTCGCCAGGTGGTCGCGGTCGTGGACCTGGAACAGGAACGACAGCGTCGAGGTCTGGGCTTCGTGCTCCTGGACCTCGACCTGGTCGATGTTGGAGCCCATCTCGGCGATCACCGCCGCGACGCCGGCCAGCGTGCCGCGCTGGTTCTTGACCTCGACCCGCACCTCGACCTGGAAGTCCTTGTCGAGCTGCTGCGCCCATTCGACCTCGACCCACTTGTCGGGCTGGTTGCGGTACTCGGCGAGGTTGTGGCACTTCGAACGGTGCACCACCACGCCGCGGCCGGCCGACAGGTAACCCATGATCTCGTCGCCCGGGATCGGGTGGCAGCACTTGGCGAGCGTGACCACCATGCCCTCGGTGCCCTTGATCGCGAGCGGGCCGGCGTTGCCCTGGACCGTGTCGGCGGCGTCGGGCAGCAGGCGGCGCACCACCAGCGGCGCCGGCCGCTGGCCGAGGCCGATCGATTCGAACAGCGCGTCGGGCGACTCGAGGTGGAAGTCGGCGAGCGTCTGCTGCATCAGGTCGGGCGCGACCTTGCGCAGCTCGCGGCCGGCCTGCTGGAACGCGCGCTCGAGCAGGCGCTTGCCGAGCGCGACCGCGTCCTCGTGCTTGAGGTTCTTGAGGAAGGCGCGGACGTTGGCGCGGGCCTTGGCGGTGATGACGAAGTTGAGCCAGGCCGGGTTGGGCTTGGCGCCCTTGGCGGTGACGATCTCGACGGTCTGACCCGAACCGAGCTGGGTCCGCAGCGGCACCATCCGGCGGTTGATCTTGGCCCCGACCGTCGCGTTACCGACGTCGGTGTGGACCGCGTAGGCGAAGTCGACGGTGGTCGCGCCGCGCGGCAGGCGGAAGATGTCGCCCTGGGGCGAGAACACGAAGACCTCGTCGGGGAACAGGTCGACCTTCACGTTCTCGAGGAACTCGAGGCTGGTGCCGCCGGTCCCCATCTCCATCACGCTGCGCAGCCACTCGCGGGCGCGCGCCTCGGGCACCCCGCCGCTGTCGTGGTCGCCGGTCTTGTAGAGCCAGTGCGAGGCGATGCCGCTCTCGGCGATCTGCTCCATCTCGGCGGTCCGGATCTGGACCTCGATCGGCACGCCGCCCGGGCCGAACAGCACGGTGTGGAGCGACTGGTAGCCGTTGGCCTTGGCGATCGCGACGTAGTCCTTGAACTTGCCCGGCACCGGCTTGTGCTGGCCGTGGACGACGCCGAGCGCGCGGTAGCAGGTGTCGACCCGGTCGACCACGATCCGCAGTCCGTAGACGTCGAGCACCTCGGACAACGGCAGGCGCTTCTGCCGCATCTTGCGGTAGACGCTGTAGAGGTGCTTCTGACGACCCGACACCGTGGCCTCGATGCCCTCGGCGGCGAGCGCGGTGTGCGCACCGTCGACCAGCTTCGACAGGCTCGACTTCTGGCTGGTGCGGACGCGCTTGAGCTGGCGCTCGAGCACCTTGTAGCGCAGCGGGTGGAGCGCCTGGAAGCCGAGGTCCTCGAGCTCGAGGCGGAACTGGTTCATGCCCAAGCGCTGGGCCAGCGGCACGTAGATGTCGAGCGTCTCGCGGGCGATGCGGCGGCGCTTGGGCGCCGGCATCGCGCCGAGCGTGCGCATGTTGTGCAGGCGGTCGGCGAGCTTGACCATGATGACGCGGATGTCCTGCACCATCGCCAGCATCATCTTGCGGAAGTTCTCGGCCTGCGCCTCCTGCTTGGACTGGAAGCGCATGTGGGTGAGCTTGCTCACCCCTTCGACCAACTGGGCGACCTCGGTGCCGAAGCGGGCGTTGACCAACGCCGCGTCGACCTGGGTGTCCTCGAGCACGTCGTGGAGGATCGCCGCGCAGATGGTGTCGGCGTCCATCCGGAGGTCGGCGAGGATGTCGGCGACCGCGACCGGATGGGTGATGTAGGCCTCGCCCGAGACCCGCTTCTGGCCGTCGTGGGCGTGGGCGCCGAGCTCGTAGGCGGCGCGCACGCGCGCGACGCCCTCGGCCGGCAGGTAGGCCGTGAGCTTCTCGATCAGGTCATCGATGCCTGCCGACCGCATCCCCCGGATGACGCGCCCGATGATCTGTGCGGGGTTCGGCATCGGGGTTCGGCGCGCCGGGGCGCGGCTCCAGGGTGCGGGCTACGCGCTTACGTTGGCACGTAGCCGGCTCAGAACTTGTCGTCGTCGTCGAGCGGCACCGGCTCGGGGATCGGCTGCTCTTCGACGCGGTCCGGGCCGTCCGGCTCGTCGAGCACGGCGACGGTCGTGTGACCCTCGGCGATCTCGCGCAGCGCGACCACGGTGGCCTTGTCGTTGTCCCACGGGACCCGCGCTTCGGCGCCGTTCGACAGCTGGCGGGCGCGCTTGGTCGCGACCAGCACGAGCTGGAACAGGTTCTCGACTTTGTCCATGCAATCTTCGACGGTGACGCGCGCCATGGCAGCTCCGGGAGGGGCAGAAATACTAAGAGAATCGAGGGGTTGCAGTGTACCCGAGCGCCCCCGGCTCCGCTAGGTGGACCGGGTCCAGCGAGCTCCCGGCCGCCGCAGCCGTCCTGGTCAGGCGAGCAGGGCGTCGATCAGCGGCTTGAGCTCGGGGCGGTCGCGCCGCAGCGGCCCGCCGGCCCCGGCGAACACCGCCTTCAGGTCCCGCAGCGCCTGCTCGAACGAGTCGTTGACCACCACGAAGTCAGCCTCGGCCCAATGGGTCGCGTCGGAGCGGGCGTCCCGCAGGCGCCGTTCGAGCTCGGTCGCGGCCTGGGCCGGCCCCATCACCGCTTTGCGCTCGCGCTCGGCGCGCTCCCGCAGCCGGCGCTCGAGCTCAGGCATCGAGGGCGGCAGGATGAAGATCGAGACGCAGTCGGGCTTGGCCGCCCGCACCTGGCGGGCGCCCTGCCAGTCGATCTCGAGGATCACCGAGCGCCCCGCCCCCAGCACCCGCTCGACCTGGGCCCGAGCGGTGCCGTAGCGGTTGTCGAACACGGTCGCGTGCTCGAGGAACTCGCCGCGGGCGGCCATCGCCTCGAACTCGGGCTTGGCGACGAAGCAGTAGTCCTTGCCGTCGACCTCGCCCGGCCGCGGCGGCCGGGTGGTGTACGACACCGAGTGCGCGATGGTCGGGTCGTCGCCCATCAGCGCCCGCACCAGCGAGGTCTTGCCGGCGCCCGACGGCGCGCTGATCACGAACAGCCTGGCGACGGCGGCGCTCATTCGATGTTCTGGACCTGTTCGCGCATCTGCTCGATCAGCACCTTCATCTCGACCGCGGCGCGGGTGGTGACGGTGTCCTGCGACTTGCTGCCGAAGGTGTTGGCCTCGCGGTTGAACTCCTGCATCAGGAAGTCGAGCTTGCGACCGACCGGCTCGCCGAGCCCGAGCACGCGGGCGAGCTCGCCGAGATGGGCGTCGAGGCGGTCGAGCTCTTCGGCGACGTCGCCCTTGGCCACCGTGAGCGCGACCTCCTGCTCGAAGCGGGTCGGATCGACCGTGGCTCCGAGCTCGGCCAGGCGGGACCGCAGCCGCTCGCGCAACAGGCGCTCGAGCTCGGGCACCCGCGAGCGCTGCTCGACCACGATGCCGGCCAGCGCGGCGGCGCGTTCGCGGATCGCGGCGGCGAGCTTGACGCCCTCGCGGGCCCGGTTGGCACGGAGCTCGTCGAGCGTCTGCCCGAGCAGCTCGCGGGCGACGGCATGGAGCGGCGCCGGGTCGGGCGTCGCCGCGACCACCACGCCCGGCCAGCGCAGCAGCTCCATCGCGGTCGGCTTGGCGCGGTCGTCGGACCGCGCGCCGGTGGCGGCGGCGAGGCGATCGGCCGCCTGGCAGATCTCGCGGGCGAGGGCCTCGTCGACCGCCAATGCGCCGGCGCCGTGGGTCGGCTCGAAGCGCAGCGTGGCGTCGACCTTGCCGCGGTTGAGCTTGCCGGCGATCGCCTCGCGGAGCTCGGGCTCGAGGGCGCGGAAGTCCTCGGGCAGGCGCAGGCTCGGTTCCAGGTAGCGGTGGTTGACCGCGCGGACCTCCCAGGCGAACGCGCCCAGCGGGGTGCGCGCTTCCCTGCGAGCGAAGCCGGTCATGCTGAGGGTCATCGGGGCTCCAGGACGGATGCGGGACGGACGCAGGCGGCGGTTCCGGAGACACCTGCCGTTGGGCATTATAGGCAGCGCGCCGGCGGTGCCGTCGCGGGGACCGCCATTGAACATCGAGACCGCTGAATCGACGCGCCTCGGCGACCGCAAGGTGAACCAGGACCGCGCCTGCGTCGTGATCGGCGACAGCGCCGTGCTGCTCGCGGTCGCCGACGGCATGGGCGGCCACAAGGGCGGCGAGCTCGCGGCCCAGGCCGCGATCGATTCGTTCGTGCGTTCGTTCAAGCGCGAGCGGCCGCTCGCCTCCAACACCCAGGAGTTCCTGACCACCTCGATCGCCGAGGCCCACCGCGAGGTGTTCACGATCGGCGCCGACGTGCCGTTCGACCACCGGCCGCGCACCACCATCGTGCTCTGCATCGTCGCCGACGGCGTCGCGCGCTTCGGCCACGTCGGCGACTCGCGCGCCTACCTGCTGCGCGGCGGCGCGGTCCACGCCCGGACCCGCGACCACAGCGCGGTCGAGTCGCTCTACCAGCAGGGCCAGATCACCGAGGCCCAGATGCTGCGCCACCCGCTCCGCAACATGGTCGAGCGCTGCCTGGGCGGCGAGGCCGAGGAGCCCGAGTGCGAGATCGGCGAGGCGTTCCCGCTCGCGCTCGGCGACGTGCTGCTGCTGTGCAGCGACGGCGTGTGGGCGCCGCTCGACGAGCCGACCGTCGGCCGGCTCTGCGACGAGGGCGCCGATCTCGGCGACACGCTCGACGAGATCTGCGACGCGGCGACCAAGACCTCCGCGCCCCACAGCGACAACACCACCGCCGTCGCGATCCGCTGGTTCGGCGACGAGGACTGAGCGCGCGCGGCGTCCGCCGCGCGTCACACCACGCGCGGCGATCCCTGCCGCTGGAGATTCGATGCGCCCTTCCGGCCGTGCCCCCGCAGAGCTCCGTCCCGTCGTACTGCAGCGCGGCTACACCCGCCACGCGGAGGGTTCGGTGCTGGTCGCGTTCGGCGACACCCGCGTGCTCTGCACCGCCAGCGTCGAGGACCGCGTGCCGCAGTTCCTCAAGGGCAAGGGCCAGGGCTGGGTCACCGCCGAGTACGGCATGCTGCCGCGCGCGACCCACACCCGCGGCGACCGCGAGGCCTCGCGCGGCAAGCAATCGGGCCGCACGCTCGAGATCCAGCGTCTGATCGGCCGCGCGCTGCGCGCCTGCACCAACCTCGCCGCGCTCGGCGAACGCACCATCACGCTCGACTGCGACGTGCTGCAGGCCGACGGCGGCACCCGCACCGCCGCGATCACCGGCGCCTACGTCGCGTTGGCCGACGCCTGCACCGCCTTGACCAAGGCCAAGCGCATCGCCCGCGACCCGCTCCACGGCGCGGTCGCCGCGGTCTCGGTCGGCATCTACCGCGGCACCCCGGTGCTCGACCTCGACTACCCCGAGGACGTCGAGGCCGAGACCGACATGAACGTGGTGATGAACGACGCTGGTGCGTTCATCGAGGTCCAGGGCACCGCCGAGGGCCATGCCTTCCGGCGCGAGGAGCTCGACCAGTTGCTGGCGCTCGCCGGCACCGGCATCAGCGAGCTCATCGCCAAGCAGCGCGCCGCGCTCGCCGGCTGAAGCGGCGCCTCGCGCCGCCCTCCATCCGATGGACCTGGTCCTCGCCTCTGGCAACCGCGGCAAGGCGCGCGAGATCGGCGCGCTGCTCGCGCCGTCGGGCTGGAAGCTGGTGGCCCAGTCCGAGCTCGGCATCGCCGAGGTCGAGGAGACCGGCACGACCTTCGTCGAGAACGCGCTGCTCAAGGCCCGCCATGCCGCGGCCGCGAGCGGCCGTGCCGCGCTCGCCGACGATTCCGGGCTCGAGGTCGATGCGCTCGATGGCGCGCCGGGGGTGCGGAGCGCGCGCTACGCCGGCGGCGGCGGCGATGCCGCGAACGTCGCCAAGCTGCTCGAGGCCCTGCGCGGCGTGCCGCCGTCGCGGCGCAGCGCGCGGTTCCGCTGCGTGCTGGTGCTGGTCCGTGCCAGCGACGACCCCGCGCCGCTGATCGCCGAGGGCGCCTGGGAAGGCGTGATCGCCGAGGCGCCGCGCGGCAGCAACGGCTTCGGCTACGACCCGGTGTTCCTGGTGCCCGAGCTCGGCCGCACCGCGGCCGAGCTCGTTCCTGACGACAAGAACGCCCGCTCGCATCGCGGCCAGGCGCTCGCCCGTCTGGTCGCGGCGCTGGCGCGCTGAGCGCAGCCGCGATGTCCGCCGTCGCCGTGACCGCGCCGTCCGCCTTGCCGCCGCTCGCGCTCTACGTCCACTTCCCGTGGTGCGTCCGCAAGTGCCCGTACTGCGACTTCAACTCGCACGCGCTGCAGCCGGAGCAACAGGGCGCGGTACCGGAGCGCGAGTACCTCGCCGCGTTGCTCGCCGACCTCGACCGCGACCTCGCCGACCACCCTCCGGCGGTGCGAGAGGTCGGTTCGATCTTCATGGGCGGCGGCACGCCCAGCCTGTTCGCGCCCGCCACGCTCGCCGCGTTGCTGGCCGCGGTGCGCACGCGCCTGCCGTTGGCGCCCGACCTCGAGGTCACGCTCGAGGCCAACCCGGGCACGGTCGAGCACGCCCGTTTCGTCGGCTACCGCGAGGCCGGCATCAGCCGCATCTCGCTCGGCGTGCAGTCGTTCGACGACGCCAAGCTCCGCGTCCTCGGCCGCATCCACGGCGGCGACGAGGCGCGGCGCGCGGCGGACGAGGTCCAGCGCGCCGGCTTCGACACCTTCAACCTCGACCTGATGTGCGCGCTGCCGGACCAGGACGCCGCCGGCGCGATCGCCGACGTCACCACCGCGCTGGCCTTGGGCGCACCGCACGTCTCTCACTACGAGCTGACGATGGAACCGAACACCCTGTTCCATGCGCGACCACCGAAGGGCCTGCCCGATGCCGATCGCGCCGCCGAGGTGCAGGCCGCGGCCCACGGACCGCTGCGCGAGGCCGGCTTCGAGCGCTACGAGGTCTCGGCCTGGGCGCGGCCCGGCCATCGCTGCCGCCACAACCTCAACTACTGGCGCTTCGGCGACTACCTCGGCATCGGCGCCGGCGCCCACGGCAAGCTGACCGTGCCGGACGGCGCCGAGCTGCCGGCGATCGTGCGCACCACCAAGCAGAAGCACCCGGCGCGATACCTCGCCACGGCGGCGGGCAGCGAACGGTTGGTCGCGGTGGAACGCATCGGTACCGGTTCGCGACCGTTCGAGTTCATGCTCAACGCGCTCAGGCTCGCCGAGGGCTTCGACGAGGCGCTGTTCGAGCAGCGCACCGGCCTGCCGTTCAGCGCGATCGCCGCGGACTGCCAGCGGCTGGCCGCGCGCGGGCTGCTGGTGCGACGCGGGCCGGGCTGGGCGGCGACCCCGTTCGGCTTCGAGCGCCTGAACGACCTCCTGATCGAGCTCATGCCGACCTGACCCCCGCCTGGCCCCTGGGGATGGATCGGACGCGGTCCACCCGTGCGCAACTTCCATCCACAGGGCAGCCGGACGACGAGGGATGATGTCGCCACATCGTCAATCGAGTGCTCCCACGGAAAGTTCCTTCCGTAACCTCATGTTCTGATTGATGTTTCTTGTCGAGCTTTCGGCCCTGTGATCATCGTCGACCTGGCCATAACTGGGCGTCGCCGAAGGGATTTCCCCAACGCTATCCACAAAGTTATCCACAGGACGACAGCCTGTGGAAAACTCCAATCCCGGCACGGAGTTACGTGCGGAACGTCGAAACCCTCGGGAAGACGCGTCAGCGGATACCGACGGCTGCGCGTCGTGCTTGCCGCAGCGCAGGCGCATGAGTACCATTCGCGGCCCTTTTCCGGGGACCGTCCGCTCGCAAGGATCCGAACATGAAGTCCGAAGGCCACCCGAAGTACGCCGAGATCAAGGTCGTCTGTTCCTGCGGGAACAACTGGCTGACCAAGAGCACGCTCGGCCACGAGCTCCATGTCGAGGTCTGCTCGCAGTGCCACCCGTTCTACACGGGCAAGCAGAAGATGGTCGACACCGGTGGTCGCGTCGATCGCTTCCGCAAGAAGTACGCGACGGCGGCCAAGCCCGCCTGAGCGTGGGACCCGATCCGGTCTCGATCTGGGAAGGCGCCTGCGGGCGCCTTCCTGCTTTCCGGGCCGCCCGCGCCGGGCTGTTCCTCCTCACGCTGTGCGCCGCGGACGCGACCCAGGCCGCCGATGCCTGCGCGATGCCGTCCGCTGCGCGTGCGACCGCGGTGCGCTTCGCCATCGACGGCGACACCGTGCGGCTGGCCGACGGCCGCTCGCTCCGGCTGATCGGCGTCAACGCGCTCGAGACCGGCAAGCGCGGCGCGGCCGACGAGCCGTTGGCGCACGAAGCCTCGGTCCGCCTCGGCGAGCTGCTGCGTCAGGGAACCGTGCGCGCGGTGGTCGGCGCTGAGCCTTTCGATCGTCACGGCCGCCAGCTCGCCGACCTCTACGCCGCCGACGGCGAGCTGATCGCTGCGACGCTCGCCGCCGAAGGCCTCGCCCTCGTGGTGGCGGTCGCGCCCAACCTCGCGACGATCGACTGCATCGTCATCGCCGAACGCACCGCACGACGCGCCCGGCGCGGGCTGTGGCGCGATCCGGCCGCCTGGTCGGTGGCGGCGAGCGCGGCACCGGTCGGGCTGCGCGGCTTCAAGCGGGTCACCGGCACGGTGACCGAGACGCGCGCCCGGCGCGGCGGCACCGTGGTGGTGCTCGACGGTCGGCTCGAGCTCTGGATCCCGGAGCTGCCCGGCGACCCGCTGCGGCAGGTCCGGGCCTCCGCCACCGCCGGCGCTCGCCTGGCGGTCAGGGGCTGGTGGGGAGCCTATCGGGGCCGGCCCAGCCTGCGGATCGAGCACCCTGCGGTGGTCGAGACCATCGACTGAGGGCGGCGTCGGACGACCGCGGTCGGTGCCTATAATCCGGCCTCGCCGCGCAGCGCGCCGCGGCATCGGAGCCGACCATGTCGACCAGCTCAACCGGCAAGAAGACCGTCTCGCTCGTCGATCCGAGCACCACCAAGAAGGCCGACCTGCCGGTGCTCGACGGCACCATCGGGCCGTCGGTGGTCGACATCGGCACGATGTACCGCGACCACGGGCTCTTCACCTACGACCCGGGCTTCGTCTCCACCGCCTCGTGCCAGAGCGCGATCACCTACATCGACGGCGACCAGGGCGTGCTGCTCTACCGCGGCTACCCGATCGAGCAGCTCGCCGGCCGCTGCTCGTTCCTCGAGGTCGCCTACCTGCTGCTCTACGGCGAGCTGCCGACCAAGCCGCAGTTCGAGAAGTTCAACGACTCGATCAACCACCACTCGATGATCCACGAGTCGCTGCTGCGCTTCTTCAACGGCTTCCACTACAACGCGCACCCGATGGCGATGCTGACCGCCTGCGTCGGGTCGCTGTCGGCCTTCTACCACGAGAGCATGGACATCCGTGACGCCAAGCGTCGCGACCTGTTCGCCCATCGCATCATCGCCAAGATCCCGACCATCGCGGCGGCGGCCTACAAGCACTCGATCGGCCAGCCCTTCGTCTACCCGCAGAACCACCTCGACTACTGCTCGAACATGCTCAACATGTTCTTCAGCGTGCCCTGCGAGCAGTACGCGCTCGACCCGGTCGCGGCCGAGGCGCTCGACCTGCTGTTCATCCTCCACGCCGACCACGAGCAGAACGCCAGCACCTCGACGGTGCGCCTGGCCGGCTCGTCGGGGACCAACCCCTACGCCGCGGTCGCCGCCGGCATCGCCACTCTGTGGGGCCCGGCCCACGGCGGCGCCAACGAGGCGGTGCTCGAGATGCTGAAGCAGATCGGCAGCGTCGACCAGATCGACAAGTTCGTGGCGCGGGCCAAGGACAAGAACGACAACTTCCGCCTGATGGGCTTCGGCCATCGGGTCTACAAGAACTACGACCCGCGCGCCAAGATCATCCGCGAGACCTGCCACAAGGTGCTGGCCAAGCTCAACAAGGACGACCCCTTGCTCGAGCTGGCGATGCGGCTCGAGGACATCGCGCTCAAGGACCCGTACTTCGTCGAGAAGAAGCTCTACCCCAACGTCGACTTCTACTCGGGGATCATCTACAAGGCGCTCGGCATCCCGACCAGCATGTTCACGGTGATGTTCGCGATCGCGCGCACCGTCGGCTGGGTCACCCACTGGCAGGAGATGGTCGCCGACCCGGCGCTCAAGATCGGCCGCCCGCGCCAGCTCTACATCGGGCCCAAGCAGCGCGAGTTCGTCCCGTTCGACAAGCGCGGTTGAGCGGGCGGCCCCGCCTGCTGCGTCCCGACGCCCCGCGCCGGAGCCCTTGATCGGTGTCGCCGTTCGAGCACCTCGCCGTCTTCCTGTCGCTGATCTTCGGCTTGGCGACCACCCAATTGCTGGCCGGCATCGCCCGCAGCCTGCACCGCCGCAACATCGAGAAGCTCGACGACGTCCAGCTGGTGTGGTCGTTGGTGGTGCTGCTGATCCTGGTGCTGAACTGGTGGGTGTTCTTCAGCTGGAGCGCGCACCCGCGTTGGAGCTTCGGCCCCTACACGGTGCTGGTGCTGTGGGCGATCGCGCACTACCTGCTCGCGGTCACGCTTTACGAGCCCGATTCCGACCCGCACGACCGCCACAACCGGATGTGGGAGGAGAACCGCACCTGGTTCCTCACCACCTTCGCGATGATGCTGTTGCTCGACATCGCGCAGGCCGCGCTGCGCGGCGCGCTGTTGCAACCGGTCTGGTACCTGCCCTACGTGCTGCACTACTTCGTGCTGACGCTGGTCGCGTTGTGGTTCGAGCCGCGCGCGGTGCAGCGCTGGGTCGGCTGGTACGTGCTCGGTTCGCTGGTGGCGTGGAGCTTCCTGATCCGGCGCTTCCTCGACGCCGGCTAGCGTCAGCCCGCCGCCAGCAGCGCCTCGAGGTCGCGTAGCGAGGCCCGCCGCATCGGCTTGCCGTCGACCTGCGAGGCGGGCGCCTCGCGGATGTCGTCGTAGGGGAACACCACGACCTCGAACGCGACCTCGCCCGCCATGAAGCGGAACCCGGGCGCCTGCCGGTGCTCGCCCGACATCCGCCGGATGCGTCGCTCGACCTGCTCGTGCGGGATGTCGCGCTCGAGCAGCAGGATCGCGATCCGCTCCGACGAGTCGCAGAACAGGTGGAGCTGGACGTCGGTGTGCTCGGTGGCGGTGCCGGCCAGCACCGGCCCGACCAATCGCGGCTCGAACGCCGCGAACCAGCGCATCGCGTCGAGCGCGGCTCGCCGCAACCGGCGCACCGTGTCGTCGTGGGCGGCGCCGCCGAATATCCGCTGGCGCTCCTCGAGCGCAGCCTGGATCTCGGAGTTGGTCGGCAGGTTGCCGTGCAGGTCGCGCACGCCGAGCCGCGCCGCGGCCTTGCGCTTGGCCAGCTGGTGGTCGCGCACGCCGTCCTCGGCGATGACCCGCGCGGCCTCCTGCGCCAGCATCACCCGCAGGTCGTTGCGGTTCGCGTTGCGTGCCATCGCTGCATCCTAGAAGAGGTCGTCCTCGGGTCGCTTGTCGCCGGGCTTGGGCTCAGGCTTGCGCTGAGCACCCTCGCTGCGGCGCTTGGGTTCGGTTCCCGCCGCGAAGTACTCGAACATCGCGTCCGGATCTTCGGCGCCGGTGGCCTCGCCGGTGGTGGCATCGATCCGCACGCTGACTATGCCCGGTGGCTGTGGCGCGACGCGCTCCGGCACCCCGGCCAGCGCGACACGGGCGAAGTCGATCCACATCGGCAGCGCGGTCCGGCCACCGACCTCGCCGCGGCCGAGCTGGCGCATGTCGTCGTAGCCGACCCAGGCCACCGCGGTCAACGCATGGTCGAAGCCGACGAACCAGGTGTCGCGTTCGTCGTTGGCGGTACCGGTCTTGCCGGCGAGGTCGTTGCGGCCGAGCTCCATCGCCTTGGCCGCGGTGCCGCGCCGGACCACGTCGCGCATCATGTCGGTGATCAGGTACTCGGTGACCGGCGCCACCACCCGTTCGGCGAGCCGCGGCGCACCGGTGCTCGGCGGCGCGCTCGGGGCGTCCTTGACCGCACCGGCCGCCGGCGCGCCCGCGATCACTGACCGCATCATCGCCGCGGTGCAGGCGTCGCAGGCCAGCAGCGGGTCGGCCGCCGAGATGGTCCGACCGTCGGGGCCGAGGACGCGCTCGACGAAGTAAGGCTCGCTGCGATAGCCGCCGTTGGCGAAGACGTTGAAGCCGGCGGCGAGCTGCAGCGGCGTGACCTGCGCGCTGCCGAGCGCGAGCGTGAGGTCGCGGGTCAGCTGCTCGGGCGCGAAGCCGAAGCGCGGCAGGTACTCGAGCGCGTAGCCGATGCCGATCTGGTGCAGGACGCGGATCGAGACCAGGTTGCGCGACTGGACCAGCGCCTCGCGCAGGCGGGTCGGGCCGTAGAAGCGCTCGGAGTAGTTCTCCGGGCGCCAGGCGTCGTCGCCGTCCTCGAACACCACCGGTGCGTCGTTGACCACGGTCGCCGGCGTGAAGCCCTTGTCGAGAGCGGCGGCGTAGAAGAAGGGCTTGAACGCGGAGCCGGGCTGGCGCTTGGCCTGGGTCGCGCGGTTGAAGTTGCTCTGGAAGTAGTCGAAGCCGCCGATCAGCGCGAGCACCGCGGAATCACCAGGGTTGAGGGCCACCAGCGTGCCCTGGACCTGCGGCACCTGGCTCAGGCGATGGCCGCCGCCGGGCAGCACCTCGAGGTAGATCACATCGCCGACCGCGACCACGTCGGCCGCCTGCTTGGGCGGCGGGCCGACCTTCTCCTCGCCCTGGTTGCGCCTCGCCCAGCTCAGCGCCTCCCAGGGCAGCACCGCTTGCTGCTCCCGGCCGAGGTAGACGGTGGCGCCCTGGCCCGCCACCGACAGCACCAGCGCCGGCCGCAGGCCGCCGACCGTCGGGTAGCCCTCGAGCACGTCGTCGAGGTCGTCGGGCGCGGCGTCGGCGGCGACCTCGGCCTTGGCCACCGCGCCGCGGTAGCCCCAGCGCTGGTCGTAGGCGAGCAAGGCGCGGCGCAGCGCGGTGTTGGCGGCCTGCTGCAGCCGCGAGTTGACCGTGGTGATGACGACGTAGCCGTCGCCGTAGGCGGCGTCCTCGCCGTAGCGCTCGACCAGCGAAGTGCGGACCATCTCGCCGACGTAATGGGCCTCGACCACGCTCTCCAGGCCGCGCTCGGCATCGGTCGGCTTGGGCGGCAGCAGCGGCTCGAGCAGCGCAGCCTCGAGCTGCGCATCGTCGATGTAGTCCTGCTCGCGCATCCGGTTGAGCACGTAAGCGCGGCGGCGTTCGGCGCGCGCCGGGTTGTCGATCGGGTTGACCCGCGACGGCAGCTGGGCGAGGCCGGCGAGCGTGGCGAACTGGGCCAACGACAGGTTGCGGAGGTCCTTGCCGTAGTAGACCTCGGCGGCGGCCCCGACCCCGTAGGCGCGGTTGCCGAGGTAGATCTTGTTCAGGTACAGGGCGAGGATCTCCTCCTTGGTCAGCTCGCGTTCGACCTTGAGCGCCAGGATGATCTCGCGGAACTTGCGGGTGAAGGTCTTCTCGCGGCCGAGGTAGTCGCGGGTCATCTGCATCGTGATGGTGCCGCCGCCCGGTCCCTTCTCGCCGGTGGTGATGAGCTTGACCGCCGCGCGCATCAGGCCCTCCCAGTCGACCCCGGGATGCTCGAAGAAGCGGTCGTCCTCGGCGGCGAGGATCGCTTGCTTCATCTGTTCCGGGATCTCCTCGTAGCTGAGCGGGATGCGGCGTTCGTCGCCGTACTCGGCCAGCAGGCGGCCGTCGGAGGAGTAGATGCGCAGGGGGACCCGCAACCGGTCGGTCTTGAGGGTCGAGATGTCGGGCAGGGTCGGTGCCAAGTAGACGTAGACCCCCGCCACCGTGACCACCCCCAACAGGAAGAGGCCGAGCAGCCCGCCGAGCACAATCGCTAGTGTTTTGTTGCGGCGCAGCATGACGGAAGGGCGATCCGAGGTCGGTGTGGCCGGATTATACGGGGATTGCCCGGAATGCCCGGATTTTCGGGTTGAACTTGCCACCCGTTCATATATATTTGGTCCCGGTACCTAAGGTTTTGGTCGCAGTTAGTTCTGCAAGTATCCGACCGAGAAAGAAAAAATGAAGCTTTTCGCGAAGAAGGCGCGACCGATGCTGGGGCTGGATATCAGCACCTCGTCGGTCAAGCTCGTCGAGATCAGCCAAGTCGGGGACACCTACCGGGTCGAGACCTTCGCCGCTGAGCCGATGCCGGCCAACGCGGTCAACGACAAGGTCGTCGTCGACATCGAAGCGGCTGGCGAAGCGCTCCGCAAGTGCGTCAAGGCCTCCGGGTCGGGCGTCAAGTTCGCCGCGGTCGCGGTCGGCGGCGCCACGGTCATCACCAAGACCATCCCGATGCCGGCCAAGCTCTCCGACAAGGAGCTCGGCGAGCAGATCGAGCTCCAGGCCGACCAGTACATCCCGTTCCCCCTGGAAGAGGTGTCCTACGACTACGAGGTGGTCGGCGCCTCGGCCACCGACCCCGACATGGTCGACGTCCTGCTCGCCGCCACCCGGCGCGAGAACGTCGATTCGCGCACGCAGCTGCTCACCGCCGCCGGCCTCAAGGCCAAGGTCATCGACATCGAGGCCTATGCCCTCGAGAACGCCTGCCGGCTGCTGACCCACCAGATGCCCGACGAGGGCTTCGGCAAGACCGTCGCCGTGGTCGACTTCGGCGCCGTCACCACCACCTTCAGCGTGCTCCACGACCGCAAGATCGTGTACACCCGCGACCAGCAGTTCGGCGGCAAGGCGCTCACCGAAGAGATCATGCGCCACTACGGCCTGTCGTTCGAGGAAGCCGGCAAGTCCAAGAAGGAAGGCGGGCTGCCCTCCAACTACAAGACCGACATCCTCGACCCGTTCGTCGAGGACATGTCGCAGCAGGTCAACCGCTCGCTGCAGTTCTTCATGTCGGCGACCAGCGAGTACTCGCAGATCGACCAGCTCATCCTCTGCGGCGGCTGCGCGATGATCCCGTCGGCGATGAGCCACGTGCAGGAGAAGGTCGGCATCCCGACCATCATCGCCGACCCGTTCGGGCGCATGAAGATCACCTCCAAGGCCAAGGGCATGGGCGTCGAGAACGAGGCCCCCAGCCTGATGATCGCCTGCGGCCTCGCAATGCGGAGCTTCGACTGATGGCACGCATCAACCTACTTCCCTGGCGTGAGGAACTGCGGGCCGAGAGGCAGCAGCTGTTCTTCGTCCACTCCGGCATCGCCGTCGCGCTCGGCGTGGTGGTCGCCTTCGCCGCCAACACCCAGGTCGTCCAATGGACCGACCACCAGCGCGAGCGCAACGAGTACCTCAAGGGCGAGATCGCCAAGGTCGAAGCCGAGATCAAGGAGATCGAGTCGCTGCAGGAGCAGAAGGAGCGCCTGTTGAAGCGCACCGAGGTCATCGAGCAGCTGCAGCAGACCCGCGCCATCAGCGCCCACTACTTCGACGAACTGGTCGAGGCGACGCCGCCCGGCGTCTACCTCCTCTCGGCCGAGCAGAAGGGCGACAACCTCGAGTTCAAGGGCGTCTCCGAGTCGAGCGGCGCTGTCTCCGACTTCATGCGCAAGATCGACGCGTCCGAGTACATGGGCAGCCCGAGCCTGATCATCATCGAGAACAAGGACAAGGGCCGCGAGAAGCGCCGCGAGTTCACGGTGCGCGCGAAGATCACGCCGCCCAAGGTCGAGTCGGCCGAAGACGCCGCCGCCCCGGGAGGGACCAAGCGATGATCCTCGACGATCTCAAGAAGTTCGACTTCCAGGCGCTGGACTGGAAGAACGTCGGCAGCTTCCCGGTCGCGGTCCGCGCTGTGTTGCTGTTGATCATCTTCGTGGTGATGGCCGGCGTCGTGTACTGGTTCTTCATCCGCGAGTCGCTCGCGTCGTGGGACCGGGCCAAGGCCGAGGAATCCTCGCTGCGCCAGGTCTTCTCCGAGAAGGCCAACAAGGCGACCAACCTCGAGGCCTACAAGGCCCAGCTCGAGCAGATGGACCGCCAGTTCGGCGAGCTGCTGCGCCAGCTGCCGGGCAAGACCGAGATCGAGAACCTGGCCGAGGAGATCGCCCGCGAGGCGCTGTCCTCGAATCTGACCCAGGAGCTGTTCAAGCCGCAGAACGAGCAGCTCAAGGAGTTCTACGCCGAGCTCCCGATCCAGATGCGCTTGTCCGGCGACTACCACGAGTTCGGCGAGTTCGTCTCGCGGGTCTCGGCGCTGCCGCGCATCGTCACGCTCCACGACATCAAGATCATCTACGACGAGAAGAGCAAGGCCGCCGTCGGCATGCTGTCGATGGACCTCACCGCCAAGACCTACCGCTACCTCGAGCAGGACGAGATCGACGCGCAGCAGGCCGCCGCGCGCACCGCCGCCGAGAAGGGCAAGGGCAAGAAGAAGAAAGGCGGCGCAACTGCGCCGGCCAAGAAATGAGCAGGGGTGACCGGATGGCTGGCCGAGGGAACATCCCGCGCCTGGTCGCGACGACGGCGCTGTTCGCGCTGCTCGCCGGCTGCGCTGCGGACAAGAGCGACCTCGAGAAGTTCGTGCGCGACGAGCGCGCCAAGTCGGGCGGGGCGATCGAGCCGCTGCCGACGCCACGCGTGTTCGACACCTTCACCTACAAGCCGGGCGAGCGCCGCTCGCCGTTCAAGGTCGACCTGACCGGCACCGCGCTGGCGCGCGCCAACCGCGGCGCCAACACCAGCGGCGGCGGCGACGGGGTCCATCCGGACGACGCCCGCGCGCGCGAGTACCTCGAGGACTTCCCGCTCGACGCGCTCAAGATGGTCGGCCACATCGAGCTCAAGGGCACCATGTACGCCTTGGTCAAGGACGGCGACGGCGCGGTCCACCGCGTCAAGGTCGGCAACTACATGGGCCAGAACCACGGCAAAGTCACCAACCTCAGCGAAACCGAGATCCGCATCAGCGAGATCGTCTCCGACGGCAAGGGCAGCTACGTGTCGCGTGACACCTCGCTCAACCTCGGCAATTGAGACTCCCAGGAGCTACCGCCATGTCGACCGCCCGCACCCCCTCCTTCCGCGCGATCCTCGCCGCGGCCAGCTTGGCCACCGCGCTCCCTGCCGGCGCCGCTCAGCTGATGGACATCGAGGTCCAGACGCTGCCCGGCGACCAGGTGGTCCTGCGCCTCAAGATGGACGGCCCGGCCCCGGCGCCGATGGCCTTCACCATCGACAACCCGGCCCGGATCGCGGTCGACCTGCCCGACACGACGCTCGCCCTCAAGGAGCGCCGCAAGGAGATCTCGGTCGGCCAGGTCCGCTCGGTCAGCGCGGCCGAGGCCCAGGGCCGCACCCGCGTGGTCGTCAACCTCGCCCAGCTCATCTCCTACGAAGCCAAGGCCGAAGGCAACACGGTGGTCCTGTCGATGGGTGGCGCGCGGCCGGCCAGCGGCATGTCCGCCGCGCCGACCGCTGCGGGCGCCCCGCGCGCCGCGCCGCGCGAGCGCCGCATCGAGAACATCGACTTCCGCCGTGGTGACCAAGGCGAGGCCCGCATCATCGTCAAGCTCACCGACCCGAGCACGCCGGTCAGCGTCCGCGAGGAGAGCAACCGGATCTTCGTCGACTTCGGCGGCGCTTCGCTGCCGCAGGCCCTGCTCCAGCGCTACGACGTGGTCGACTTCGCGACCCCGGTGCGCACCATCGACGCGACCCGCGACCCGACCGGCACCCGCCTGGTCATCACCGCGTCCGGCAAGTTCGACCAGGTCGCCTACCAGTCGGACAACATGTTCACCCTCGAGGTGAAGCCGCCGATGGCCGACCCGGACGCCGCGCCGCGCGAGAAGGAGTACACCGGCGACCGCCTGACGCTCAACTTCCAGGACATCGAGACCCGCGCGGTGCTCCAGATCATCGCCGACTTCACCAGCATGAACGTGGTGGTCAGCGACACGGTCAAGGGCAACGTCACCCTCCGCCTGCAGAACGTGCCTTGGGACCAGGCCCTCGACATCATCCTCAAGAGCAAGGGCCTGGCGATGCGCGCCAACGGCAACGTGGTGATGATCGCCCCGTCCGCCGAGCTCGCCGAGCGCGAGAAGCAGGAGCTCGAGTCGCAGCGCAAGGTCGAGGAGCTGACCGTCCTGCGCGCCGAGTTCGTCCAGATCAACTACGCCAAGGCGACCGAGATCGTCACCCTGCTCAAGAGCAAGGAGAACTCGCTGCTCTCGCTGCGTGGCTCGGTCACCGTCGACGAGCGGACCAACACCCTGTTGGTGATGGACACCGAGGACCGCCTCGCCGACATCCGCCGCATGATCCGCCGGCTCGACATCCCGGTCCGCCAGGTGCTGATCGAGTCGCGCATCGTGGTCGCCAGCGACGACTTCACCCGCGAGCTGGGCACGCGGTGGGGCGTCTCCTACCTCAAGAACGACGGCGGTCGCCAGTGGACCACCAGCGGTTCGACCGAGGGCGTCACCAGCCTGCAGAACGCGGTCAACGCCGGCGACTCGTTCAACGTCAACGACGGCATGAACGTCAACCTGCCGGTGGTCAACCCGGCCGGCAGCATCGCGATCGGCGTGCTGTCCGCGAACTACAACGTCAACCTCGAGCTCTCGGCGCTGCAGGCCGAGGGCCGCGGCGAGGTGGTGTCGAGCCCGCGCGTGATCACCTCCAACCAGAAGGAGGCTTCGATCGAGCAGGGCGTCGAGATCCCCTACACCGAGGCTTCGTCGAGCGGCGCGACCACCGTCAGCTTCAAGAAGGCGGTGCTCTCGCTCAAGGTCACCCCGCAGATCACCCCCGACGACCGCGTGATCATGGACCTCGAGGTCCACAAGGACACGGTCGGCGAGCAGGTCTCGTCGGCGCAGGGCGGCTTCATCCCCTCGATCGACACCCGCGAGGTCCGCACCCAGGTGCTGGTCAACAACGGCGATACCGTGGTGCTCGGCGGCATCTACGAGACCGAGCGCGGCAAGACCACCACCAAGGTCCCGCTGCTGGGCGACATCCCGGGCCTCGGCATGTTCTTCCGCAACACCATCGAGGTCGACGACAAGGCCGAGCTGCTGGTGTTCGTGACGCCCAAGATCATCAAGGACGCGATCAACCTCGGGAAGTGATCCGCTCCCGACCCGCCTTCCGGAACGCGCCCCGCCGTCCACTCGACGCGCGGGGCGCGGTCCTTATGGGGTCCTGTCGCGCATGGTCCCAACCTCCATCCTCCTGATCGGCCCGAGCGGCGTCGGCAAGACCACCGTCGGCGCCGCGCTGGCGCGGGCGCTCGGGTTGCCGTTCCACGACTCGGATGGCGCGATCGAGCGCGCCGCCGGCCGATCGGTCGCCCAGCTGTTCGCCGCCGAGGGCGAAGCCGGCTTCCGCGCCCGCGAGCGCGCCACGCTCGCCGCGCTGCTCGCCGGTCCGCCGGCGGTGATCGCGGTCGGCGCCGGTGCACCGCTCGATCCCGCGACCGCCGCCGCCCTCGTCACCGGCGGCCGGGTGGTGCTGCTCGACGCCGAGCCCGCTGCGCTCGTGGCCCGGCTCGGGGCCGCCGCCGATCGACCCCTGCTCGCCGGCGCTGCCGACCTCGGCGCCCGGCTCGCGGCCCAGCGCGCCGTCCGCGATCCCCATTACCGCGCGATCGCCGAGCAGGTGGTCGGGACCGATGCGCTCGCGCCGGCGGCGGTCGCCGACCGCATCGCGACCTGGCTCGCGACGGCGCCGCGCTAGACTCCGCGCCATGCTCAGCGTCGAAGTCGCCCTGCCCGCGCGCGCCTACCGCATCGACGTCGGCGCCGGCCTGCTCGACGATGCGGTGCGGGTCCGCGCCCTGGTCGCCCACCGCAGCGCCTTGGTGGTCACCGACGCAGAGGTCGGCCCCCTCCACGGCGGTCGCTTGGGGCGCAGCCTGGGCGACCTCGGCCACCGCCTGTGCGAGCTGCCGGCCGGCGAGCGCCACAAGTCGCTGGCCAGCGTCGAACGGGTGTGGGACGCGCTCGCCGACGGCGGCTTCGGCCGCGACGCCACCGTGCTCGCGCTCGGCGGCGGGGTGGTCGGCGACGTCGCCGGCTTCGCCGCGGCCTCCTGGCAGCGGGGCATCGCCTTCTCCCAGCTCCCCACCAGCCTGTTGGCGATGGTCGACAGCTCGGTCGGCGGCAAGACCGGCATAAACCGGGCCTCGGCCAAGAACGCGGTCGGCGCCTTCCACCAGCCGCGGGGCGTGCTGATCGACGTCGCCACGCTCGCCACGCTCGACCCGGCCGAGCTCCGCGCCGGGCTGGGCGAGGTCATCAAGTACGCGGCCGGCTTCGACGCCGGGCTGCTGACGACGCTCGAGCGCGACCTCGACGCGCTGCTCGCCGGCGAGCCGATGACCTGCGTCGCGGTGGTGGCACGCTGCTGCGAGCTCAAGGCCGCGGTGGTGGTCGCCGACGAGCGCGAGGCCGGACCGCGCGCGCTGCTCAACCTCGGCCACACCTTCGGCCACGCGCTCGAGCAGGCGCTCGGCTACGGCCGCTGGCGCCACGGCGAGGCGATCGCCTGCGGCGTGGCGATGGCGGCACGGGCCAGCGTCGCGCTCGGCACGCTGGCTGCCGCCGATGCCGCCCGCATCGAGAGGCTGATCGCCCGTGCCGGGCTGCCGCTGGCGCCGCCGGCCGGCATCGGTCGCGCCGAGCTCGAGCCGCTGTTCGCGCGCGACAAGAAGGCGCGCGACGGAGCGCCGCGCTTCGTGGTCCTGCACGGGCTCGGCCGCGCCGAGGTGGTCAGCGGTCTGCCGCCCGCAGCGCTCGACGCCGCGTTCCGCGCGCCCGAGCCCGCGGTCGGCGCCGCATGAGCGCGGGCCGCGAGCTCGCCTCCTGGGCCGCCCGCGCCGAGCGCACGCGCGGCCGGCGGGTGGCCGAGCCGCCGCCGGTCCACCGCAGCGAGTACCAGCGCGACCGCGACCGGATCGTCCACAGCACCGCGTTCCGGCGCCTGATGTACAAGACCCAGGTCTTCGTCAACCACGACGGCGACATGTACCGGACCCGGCTCACCCATTCGCTCGAGGTCGCCCAGGTCGGCCGCACGGTGGCGCGCGCGCTCGGCCTCGACGAGGACCTCACCGAGGCGATCTCGATCGCCCACGACCTCGGCCATACCCCGTTCGGCCACGCCGGCCAGGACGCGCTCAACGCCTGCATGCGCGAGCACGGCGGCTTCGAGCACAACCTGCAATCGTTGCGGGTGGTCGACGAGCTCGAGGAGCGCTACGCCGGCTTCAACGGCCTCAACCTGACCTTCGAGGCGCGCGAAGGGATCCTCAAGCACTGCTCGGCGGCCAACGCGCGCCAGCTCGGCGCGCTCGGCGAGCGCTTCCTCGCCCGCACCCAGCCCGGTCTCGAGGCCCAGCTCGCCAACCTCGCCGACGGCATCGCCTACAACAACCACGACGTCGACGACGGCCTGCGCTCGGGCCTGATCTCGGTCGAGCAGCTCGCCACCGTCGCCGCCTTCCGGCGCAACTGGAGCGCGACCGCCGCCGCCCACCCCGGGCTCGCGTCGCGTCGCGCGGTGCACGAGACCGTGCGCCGGATGATCGGCGAGCTGGTCGGCGACCTGATCGAGGAATCGGCGCGCCGCATCGCCGCTGCCGGCGTCGTCACCATCGACGACGTCCGCGCGTTGCACGAGCCGCTGGTCGGCTTCAGCGCCGAGCGCCAGGCCGAGGTGGTCGAGCTCAAGCGCTTCCTGCGCCAGGAGCTCTACCAACACGAGCGGGTCCGCTCGATGACCGCGATGGCGCAGCGCGTGGTCAGCGACCTGTTCCAGGCCTGGCGCGCGACGCCGTCGCTGTTGCCGCCCGACCACGCCGAGGCGGTCACCCGCGCCGCCGCGGCCGACGGTGCCAGCGGCGAGGCCCGCGCGGTGGCCGACTACCTCGCCGGGATGACCGATCGCTTCGCGCTCGCCGAGCACGCGCGGCTGTTCGGCGCGACCGACTGGCCGCAGAGCGGCGGCGCAGGGCTGCCGTCCATCCCGACCTGAGCCTCCGCTAGAATGCGGGCCTGCGACCGCGGTCCCCGCCGGTCCACCCGAGTCCCAGGATCACGATGCCGCTCCCGCACCAGAAGCCGATCCCGCCGCGCGAGCGGCTGATCTTCGCGATGGACGTCGCCGACGCCGAGCATGCCAAGCGGCTCGCCGACCGGCTCGGTGACTCGGTCGTGTTCTACAAGCTCGGCCTCGAGCTCGCCATGGCGCCTGGCTACTGGGAGCTGATCGACTGGTTCAACGCCCGCGGCTGCAAGGTCTTCGCCGACCTCAAGTTCCACGACATCCCGGCCACCGTGCAGGCTGCGGTCCGCCAGGTCGCCGCGCGCGACGCCGCGTTCTGCACGCTCCACGCCCATCGCCAGATCATGGACGCCGCGGTCAAGGTCAAGGGCCCGCTCCAGCTGCTCGGCGTGACGGTGCTGACCAGCTTCGACCAGGGTGACGTCGACGAGCTGCACAAGGGCGTCGCGGTCGAGCCGCTGGTGCTGCATCGTGCGCGCCAGGCCGAGGCCGCCGGCATCGACGGCATCGTCTGCTCGGGCCACGAACTGGCCCGCCTCCGCCACGAGCTCGGCCACGGGCTGATCACGGTCGTGCCAGGGATACGTCCGGACGGCGGCAAGCACCACGATGACCAGAAGCGGACCATGAGCGCAGGCGATGCGCTGCGCGCCGGCGCCGACTACCTCGTGATCGGCCGGCCGATCCGCGACGCCGCCGACCCGCGCGCCGCCGCGCTCGGCATCCAGGCCACCATCGCCGAGGTCCTGGGGTGAGCACGGACGCGCGACCTCCGCTCAAGGACGACCTGCTGCTGCGCGCGCTGCTGCGCGCACCGACCGAGCGCACCCCGACCTGGCTGATGCGCCAGGCCGGCCGCTACCTGCCCGAGTACCGCGCCACCCGCGAGAAAGCCGGCTCCTTCATCACCCTGATGTCGACGCCCGAGCTCGCCTGCGAGGTCACGCTCCAGCCGATCGACCGCTTCGGTCTCGACGGCGCGATCCTGTTCTCCGACATCCTCACCATCCCGCACGCGATGGGGCTCGGCCTGCATTTCGTCGAAGGCGAAGGCCCCAAGTTCGAGCGGCCGATCCGCAGCGCGGCCGACGTCGCCAAGCTCGGCCAGCCCGACCCGGCGCGCGACCTCGGCTACGTGATGGACGCGGTGGCGCTGATCCGCCGCGAGCTCGACGGCCGGGTGCCGCTGATCGGCTTCGCCGGCAGCCCCTGGACCCTGATGTGCTACATGGTCGAGGGCGGCAGCAGCGACGACTGGCGCCGGGCCAAGGCGTTGCTGCGCGACGACCCCCGGGCCGCCCACCAGCTGCTCGACCTGCTGGCGCGCTCGGTCGCCGACTACCTGAACGCCCAGAGCGCGGCCGGCGCCCAGGCGCTGATGATCTTCGATTCCTGGGGCGGCACGCTGACGCCCTACGACTACCGCGAGTTCTCGCTCCAGTACCTGGAGCGCGTGGTCTCGCTGTTGGTCCGCGAGCGCGAGGGTCGGCGGGTCCCGCTGATCGTGTTCACCAAGGGCTGCCGCCAGCTCGAGGCGCTCGCCGACATCGGCGCCGACTGCGTCGGCCTCGACTGGACCATGGACATCGGCCGGGCCCGCGAACGGGTCGGCGACCGCGTCGCGCTGCAGGGCAACCTCGATCCGGCGCTGCTCTACGCCTCCGCGACCGCGGTGCGCGCCGAGGTCGGTCACATCCTGCGCAGCTACGGCGCCCACCCCGGGCACGTCTTCAACCTCGGCCATGGGATCGGCGTCGGCACGCCGCCCGAGAACGTGGCGGCGTTGGTCGACGCGGTGCGCGAGCTCTCGCCGGGCCTGCGTCCGGTCTGAGATCCGCGTGCGGTGGTGCCCCGCGCAGGGGCGGCCGGCCTCAGTTCACGTGCACGAAGAGCTTGTCGCCCTGCACGTTGAGCGCCTTGATCCGCGCGAACGGGATGTAGGTCTCGCCGCCCTCGCTGGCCTCGAGCTTGATGTAGTCGTCGCCGATGGCGAGCAGGTTCTTGACCTCGACCTGGTTGCCGTCCTTGACGACCCTGACCTGCTGACCGCTCCACTTGGTGAGCACCGTCTTGATGGTGTTCGGCGTGGCCGGAGCCTTGGACGCGGTGGCGCCCGCCAGGGCGGTGCCAGCGGTCAGCGCGGCGGCGAGCGCGAGTGCGAAGCGTGCGTTGCGGGTCATCGAAGCCTCCAGGGCGGATCGGGTCGTTGGGTTCACTTGGCCGGCGTCGGATCACGCAGCGCGCGCCGCAGGATCTTGCCGACGTTGGTCTTGGGCAGCTCGGTGCGGAACTCGACGTGCTTGGGGACCTTGTAGCCGGTGAGATCCTTCTTGCAGAACTCGATCAGCTGCTCGGCGGTCAGCGCGGGATCCTTCCTGACCACCACGATCTTGACCACCTCGCCGGCCCGCTCGTCGGGCACGCCGATCGCGGCGACCTCGAGCACGCCGGGGTGCATCGCGACCACGCCCTCGACCTCGTTCGGGTAGACGTTGAAGCCCGAGACCAGGATCATGTCCTTCTTGCGGTCGACGATGTAGGTGTAGCCAGCCGGGTCCATGTAGCCCATGTCACCGGTCTTGAGCCAGCGGTCGCTGGTCAGCACCTTCTCGGTCTCGTCGTCGCGGTTCCAGTAGCCGCGCATCACCTGCGGGCCCTTGATGCAGATCTCGCCGACCGTGTCGGCCTCGGTCATGCCGGCCTGGCGGATCGGCATCTCCTTGAACGAATCGTCGCGGATCGAGACGTCGGTGTTCGGGATCGGCAGGCCGATCGAGCCGTTGTACTCGGTGTTTGTCATCGGGTTGATGCAGGCCGCCGGCGAGGTCTCGGTCAGGCCGTAGGCCTCGAGCAACACCACGCCGGTGAGCTGCTTCCAGCGCTCGGCGACCGCGCGCTGCACCGCCATGCCGCCGCCCAGCGCGAGCTTGACCTTGGAGAAGTCGATGTCGGTGAAGCCGGGCGTGTTCATCAGCGCGTTGTAGAGCGTGTTGACGCCGGTGATGCCGGTCCACGGCGTGGTCTTGAGCGTCTTGATGAAGGCCGGGAAGTCGCGCGGGTTGGTGATCAGGATGTTGTGGCCGCCGATCTTCATGAACACGAGGCAGTTCGCCGTCAGCGAGAAGATGTGGTACAGCGGCAGCGCGGTGATGATCACCTCCTGACCGGTGCGCAGGTTGTTCGCCAGCCAGGCGTGGGCCTGCTGCATGTTGGCGACCATGTTGCCGTGGGTCAGCACCGCGCCCTTCGACACGCCGGTGGTGCCGCCGGTGTACTGCAGGAAGGCGACGTCATCGAGCGTGACCTCGACCGGGTCGAGGTCCTGCCATTTGCCGTGCGACAGCACGTCACCGAAGCGGATCGAACCCGGCAGCGACCATGCCGGCACCATCTTCTTCACGTACTTGACGACCAGGTTGACGATCCAGCGCTTGGGCGGCGGCAGCAGGTCGCCGAGCTGGGTCGTGATCACGGTGCGAACCGGCACCGCGTCCTTCACCGCCTGGACAGTGTGGGCGAAGTTCTCCAGCACCACGATCGCGACCGAGCCGGAGTCCTTGAGCTGGTGTTCGAGCTCGCGCGGGGTGTAGAGCGGGTTGCAGTTGACCACGGTGCAGCCGGCGCGCAGCACGCCGAACAGCGCCACCGGGTACTGCAGGCAGTTCGGCATCATGATCGCGACCCGGTCGCCCTTCTTGAGCCCGAGCACCTTCTGCAGGTAGGCGGCGAAGTAGCGCGACTGCTGGTCGATGTCGCCGTAGGAGAGCGCAGCGCCCATGTTGGTGAACGCCGGCAGGTCGCGGAACTCGGCGCAGGAGCGTTCGATGATCTCCTTGACCGAGCTGAACGCCTTGACGTCGACCTCGGCCGGCACGCCGGGCGCGTAGTTCTTCAACCAGATCTTGTCGGTCACGGCGAGCCCCCAGGACGAGGGCCTCAGGGTGGCCCCCAGCGGCTTGAATGTACCGTACCCGACACGGCGCTGGGGTGGGCGTCGCGGCGCGCTGTACGCTTGCCCCATGGCGCCTGGCATCGCATGGATCACGGGGGGTGGCACCGGCATCGGCCGCGAGCTCGCGCTCGCGCTGGCCCGCCGCGGCTGGCAGGTCGCGATCAGCGGGCGCCGACCTGAAGCGCTCGCGGAGACCGTGGGGATGCTCGGCGACGCGCCGGGTCGCATCCAGGGGTTTCCGGCCGACGTCACCGACCCTGTCGCGCTCGAGACCGCCTGCGCCGAGATCGAGGCCGCGCTCGGTCCGCTCGACCTGGTGGTCGCCAACGCCGGTGTCTGGCGACCCCTGAGCGTGCGCAACTTCGATCTCGCCGCGCAGCGGGGGCAGGTCGAGGTCAACCTCGGCGGCACGCTCAACACGCTCGCCGCCATCGTTCCGCGCTTCGTCGGCCGCGGTCGCGGCAAGCTGGTGCTGGTCGCGAGCATCGCCGGCTACTTCGGTCTGCCCAAGGCTGGCGCCTACGGCGCGACCAAGGCCGCCATCCTCCATCTCGCCGAATCGCTGCGTTACGAGCTCGCCCCCCACGGCGTCGCGGTGCAGGTGGTCTGCCCGGGCTTCGTCACCACCCCGCTCACCGCCGCCAACCGCTTCCCGATGCCGGGCCTGATGTCGGCGCCGGCCGCCGCAGCACGGCTGGCCGACGGCCTCGCCAGCGACCGCTTCGAGATCGCGTTCCCGCGCCGGCTGGTGTGGCCGATGAAGCTGCTCGGCCTGCTGCCCGGCGCCTGGCGTCGCGCGCTGCTCGGTCGGCTGCTGCGCCGATGAACCCGCCCAAGCTCATCACCTTCGACCTCGACGACACGCTGTGGGACATCGAGGCGGTGGTGGCCCAGGCCGAGCGCGGCCTGCACGCCTGGTTCGCCGCCCACCATCCGGCGGTCGCGGCGCGCTACAGCCCGGCCGACCTGCGCCGGCTCCGCGACGAGGCGCCGCTGCGCCATCCCGAGCTCGGCGAGGACATGACCGCGCTGCGCAAGAGCTCGCTCACCCGCGCGCTCGAGTCGGTCGGCTACGACGGCGCCCACGCCGCGGCGGCGTTCGCCGAGTTCTGGCGCCAGCGCCACGACATCGAGTTCTTCCCCGACGCGATCCCGGCGCTCGATGCGCTGCGGCGCCGCTTCCGGCTCGGCGCGATCACCAACGGCAACGCCGACATCGCGCTGGTCGGGCTCGACGAGCGCTTCGACTTCTCGTTGGTCGCCGCCGAGTTCGGCGCGTTCAAACCCGACCCCAGCATCTTCCTCGAGGCCTGCCGTCGCGCCGGGGTCGCGCCGCACCAGGCGCTGCACGTCGGCGACGACCCGCTGCTCGACGTGGTCGGCGCCAAACGCGCCGGGATGGCGGCGGCGTGGATCAACCGCAAGGGGCAGGCCTGGACGCACGCCGAGCATGCACCCGACCTCGAGCACCGCGACCTCGCGGGTCTGGCCGCCGCCCTCCTCGGCTGAGCGGCTCGGCTGAGGTCCGCTAGCGGACCGCCTCGGCGATCGAATCCAAATAGCCCTTCACCCGCCAGATCGAGTCCTGGCCGTGGGCTTCGTCCCAGAACGCGCAGATGCCCTGCTCGTCGCCCTCGAGCTCGAGGTAGCCCTCGGTCCATTCCTTGGTGATGCGGACCAGCTCCTCGCGCAGGCGCGGGCTGACCGCGCCACCGCGCACCACCAGCTGCCAGCCCGAGGCCAGCACGCCGTCCTCGGTGCCGGCGCGTTGCAGCAGCTCGAAGCGGGCGGCGCCCGGCGCATGGTTCGGCAGGCGATAGCGGACGCAGCGGCCATCGACCAGGCGGTAGGAGCGGCCGCCGATCGCGGCGACCGGCAGCGCCCGCGTCACCTCGATCACCTCGAGCCCGAGGTTGGCGGTCTCGCGGCGCGTGGTGCCCGCGTCGGCGCGCGGCTTGGTCAGGGTGCGGTAGAGCGCCCAGCCGATGAGGCCGAGCAGGGCGAGCAGCAGGTAGCGCATGGCGGGGTTCCGTGTGGGTGGTCAGCGGCCGGCGGTTGCGGGCCGCGAGGTATCCTGCCGCGTATCTTGCAGGAGCGGCCGCAGCACCGGCCAGACCTTCTCGAGCAGCAGGGGCTGGGCTTGGGGGTTGGGATGCAGCCCGTCGGCCTGCATCAGCGCGGGATCGGTGGCGATGCGCTCGTCGACGAACAGCGGCAGCAGCGCGACCTTCTCGGCCTTGGCGATCTCGGAGTACATGCCATGGAACTTGTCGCCCCAGGCGTTGCCATAGTTGGTGGGCAGGCGCACACCCACCAGCAGGACCCGCGCCCCCGCCCGCAGGGAGGCTCTGACCATGGTCGTCAGGTTCTGTCGCGTCGTCGCGAGCGGGATGCCGCGCAACCCGTCGTTGGCGCCCAGCTCGATCACCACCACCGCCGGCGCGTTCAGCGAGAGCGCTCGCGGCAACCGGCTGACGCCGCCCTGGGTGGTATCGCCCGAGATCGCGGCGTTGACCACCCGGTGCGGCAGGCCGTCGGCCGTGATCCGCGCCCCGAGCAGCGCGACCCAGCCTTGGTCGGCGCGCATGTTGTACCCGGCGGACAGGCTGTCGCCGACCACCAGCACGACCGGCGCCGCGGCCGCTGACGCAGCGGCGCAGATGGACAAGACGAGGAGAGCGACGAGATGACGATGCACGAGGGTTCGGCTGGCGGTCCGACTGACGGTTCGGCTGACGATGGCGCGCTGCTGCGCGCGGTGGTGTTGTCGAAGCAGGTTAGCAGCCCCGAAGGGACGCTGACCATCCTCGACGCGGTCTCGCTCGCGGTGCAGCGTGGCGAGACGCTCGCGATCACCGGTCCGTCGGGTTCGGGCAAGTCGACCCTGCTCGCGCTGCTCGCCGGCCTCGACGCGCCGTCCTCCGGCCAGGTGTTCCTCGACGGCGTCGAGCTCTCGGCGCTCGACGAGGACGGCCGGGCCGAGGCCCGCGCCCGCGGCGTCGGCTTCGTGTTCCAGTCGTTCCACCTGCTGCCGGCGCTGACCGCGCTCGAGAACGTGATGCTGCCGCTCGAGCTCGCCGACCACGGCGCGCCGCGCCCGGCGGCGGCCGCGGTGCTGGCCGAGGTCGGGCTCGGCGAGCGGCTCGGCCACTACCCCAACCAGCTCTCGGGCGGCGAGCAGCAGCGGGTCGCGATCGCGCGCGCGTTCGCCGCCGGACCCAAGCTTCTGTTCGCCGACGAACCGACCGGCAACCTCGATGCCGCGACCGGCGCCCGGGTCGCCGACCTGCTGTTCGGGCTCAACGCCAAGCTCGGCACCACGCTCGTGATCGTGACCCACGACGCGGGCCTGGCCGCGCGCTGCGCGCGCGAGGTCAAGCTCGGCGGCGGCCGGGTGGTGGGATGAGTCCTCTCCGCCATTCGCTCCGCACCTTCGGCCGCGAGTGGCGCTCGGGCGAGCTCGCCATGCTGCTGGCCGCGGTGGCGCTCAGCGTCGGCGCGATGAGCGCGGTCGCGCTGTTCACTGACCGGGTCCGCACCGCGATGGCCCAGCAGGCCGGCGAGGCGCTGGCCGCCGACCTGGTGGTCGAGAGCCGCGACCCGCTGCCCGAGCGCTTCGTGACCGAAGCCCGCGCCGCCGGCCTCGGGACCGCGCGCGTCACGTTCTTCCCCAGCGTCGCGACCACCGAGGGCGCGAGCCAGCTGGTGGAGGTCCGCGCGGTGAGCGCCGGCTACCCGCTGCGCGGCCAACTGCGGGTCGCTGACGAGCCCTACGCCCGCGGTGCTGCGACCACCGCGCTGCCGGCGCGCGGCGAGCTGTGGGCCGAGCCGCGGCTGTTCATCGCGCTCGGGCTCGAGCCCGGCGACAAGGTCCGGCTCGGCGCCAGCGAGTTCACGCTCAGCCGGGTGCTCGATTACCTGCCCGACCAGGGCTGGAACTTCATCGACGTCGCGCCGACCGCCTTGATCAACGACGCCGACCTCGCTGCCACCGGCCTGCTGGGCCCGGCGAGCCGGGTCAACCACCGCGTGCTGATCGCCGGCGACGAGGTCGCGACCTACAAGTCCTCGATCGAGAAGGGCCTCGTCCGCGGCCAACGCCTGCTCGACGTCCGCGACGGCCGGCCGGAGCTGCGCAACGCGATCGATCGCGCCGGTCGCTTCCTCGGGCTCGCCGCGCTGGTCGCGGTGCTGCTGTCGTCGGTCGCGGTGGCGATGGCGGCGCGGCGCTGGTCGCGGCGCGAGGCCGACGCTGCGGCGATCCTCAAATGCCTCGGCGCGCGCCAGAGCGCGGTGCTCATCGCCTACGCCTTGATCGTGCTGTGGATCGCGCTCGCCGCCGGCCTCGCCGGCGCCGTGCTCGGTTGGGGCGCGCAGGCCGGCCTGGTCGCGCTGCTCGGCGACCTGCTGCCCGGCCAGCTGCCGGCGCCGTCGCTGATGGCGCTGCCCGGCACGCTCGGCTTGGGCGCGGTGGTGCTGGCCGGCTTCGCGCTGCCGCCGGTCTACGCGCTCGGCCGCACGCCGCCGCTGCGCGTGCTGCGCCGCGACCTCACCCCCCAGCTCGGCGCCACGCTCGCCACCGTGGCCGCGCTCGGTGCGATCGTCGCCCTGCTCTGGTGGCAGGCCCGTGACCCGCGCATCGCGTCGTTCGTGCTCGGTGGCCTGGGCGCGGTGGTCGGCGCCTTCGCGCTGATCGCCTGGCTCGCGCTGCGCGCGCTCGCCAAGGTCCGCGGTCGGGTCGGCGTCGCCTGGCGCTACGGCGTCGCCAACGTGGTGCGTCGCGGTCGCGAGAGCGTGGCCCAGCTCACCGCGTTCGGCATCGGCATCGCGGTGCTGCTGCTGCTCGGGGCGGTGCGCACCAACCTGCTCGAGGAGTGGAAGGCGACGCTGCCGGCCGATGCGCCGAACCGGTTCCTGGTCAACATCCAGCCGGCCGAGGTCGCCCCGCTGCGCGATTTCCTGGTCGCCCAGGGCGTGGTCGCGCCCAGGCTCGAACCGATGGTCCGTGCCCGGCTGGTCGAGATCGACGGCGTGCCGGTCGAGAAGGTCACGCTCGCCGATGGCCGCGCCCGCAACTTCGTCGAGCGCGAGGCCAACCTGTCGTGGCGCGCCGAACCGCAGGACGGCAACAAGGTGGTCGAGGGCAAGTGGTGGGCCGGGACGCCGGCCGAGGCCGAGGTCTCGTTCGAGGTCGAGATCGCGCAGGCGCTCGGCCTCAAGCTCGGCCAGCGCGTGACCTACGAGATGGCCGGTGAGCGGGTCACCGCCACGGTGACGAGCTTCCGCGAGGTCGACTGGGATTCGTTCAAGCCCAACTTCTTCATCGTGTTCTCGCCCGGTGCGCTCGAGCAGGCGCCGGCGACCTGGCTCACCAGCATCCATCTGCCACACGAGCGCTCGCGCGCGCTGCTCGACCTGACCCGTCGCTTCCCCAGCGTCACCGTGATCGACACCGACGTGATCCTGCAGCAGGTCCGCGACGTGATCGGGCGGGCCTCGCTGACGGTCGAGTTCGTGTTCCTGTTCACGCTCGGCGCCGGCGTCCTGGTGCTGCTGGCCGCGGTCCAGGCCAGCCGCGACGAGCGGCGCTTCGAGTCGGCGGTGCTGCGCACGCTAGGCGCGCGCCAGCGCACCGTGCTGATCGGGGTGGCCTCGGAGTTCGTCACGCTCGGGCTGCTGGCCGGCGTGCTGGCGGTGCTCGCCGCCGGCACCGCCGAGTACCTGCTCGCGACCTACGCGTTCGAGATGAAGTGGAACCCGGATCCGAGCGTCGCCGCGATCGGCGCGCTCGCCGGCGTGCTGCTGGTCGGCGCGACCGGCGTGTTCGCCACCCGCAAGGTGGTGACCAGCCCGCCGGTGGAGACGCTGCGCCGCGGTTGACCGCGCTCAGCGCTCCCGCGCTTCGCGCGGGAAGTCGAACGCCATCTGCGGATGCTCGGTGCGGATGTTGAGCCGGAGCGCGACCCAGCCCAGGATCCCGCGCACCCGCGGGCTCGCCAGGTCCCAGGCGTCCTCGAAGCGCATCCAGCGGTACTCCTGGTGCTCGAGCTCGCCGGTGGTCGGGTTGGGATGGAGCACGACGCGCTCGCTGTCGGTCGTCGCCATGTAATAGCGCGCGACCTTGCCGCGGTCGTAGGGCGGCGTGTCCTTGAAGTCCTCGCCCCACTTGAAGTCGAGCGCGGTGATGCCGGCCTCCTCGGCGACCTCGCGGCGCGCCGCCTCGAGCGGCGTCTCGCCGGCCTCGACCGCGCCCTTGGGGAAGTCCCAGTGGCGGAACGCGCGCAGCAGCAGGAAGCGCCACCCGTCCGGGGTCTCGCGCACCACCACCACGCCCGCCGACATCCGCTTGCCCGAGGTCATGACCCGATTATACGGGCCGCGACCGGGAGCTCGGTCAGAAGTGGTAGACCAGCGCGAGCATCGGCACGTCGACGTCGCTGTGGCCGACCTCGAAGCGCTGGTACTCGGCGCGCAGCGAAAAGTCGTGGCTGAGCCGGAGGTTGCCGCCGATGCCGAAGTAGCCGTTCTGGCCCGAGTCGTAGTGCAGGAACGCGCCGCCCTCGTTCGACTCGCGTGCCCAGTCGAACACGCCGAGGCGCAGGTACACCGAGAAGTCGTCCAGCACCCGCTCGGAGAGCAACAGGCTGATGGTCCGGCCATCGGTGCGGACCGTGGTGGTGGAGGTCACCCCGAGGTCGGTCATCTCGTCGGACATCTGGCCGAGGTCGGCGCGACCGAACTCGATCCGGGCGTGACGGCCGGCGCGGAAGCCGACGAAGTAGTGCTCGCTGGTGTCCTCGCCGTTGAACTCCTCGTCCTCGCCAAGGATGCGGTCGTCGAGCGAGGCCCGGCCCGAGCCGAGACCGACGTAGACGTCGGCGGTGGCCGGAGCGCTGAAACCGAGCACCGCGACGATCGCCGCGGCCAGCGCGAGCGCGCGGCGTGCGCGACGGGAAAGAGGGGATGCGTCCATGTTCTGATGCTCCTGTGTCGTCCCCGGCGGATGCCAGGGTCGGGAGCGAGGATGGCGGCGCGGCACTGAACCGGTGCTGAACTGCGGCGCCCGAGGGCGCGTCGCGGTGCCGTCGTTCAACGGCGGTTCAGGTTAAAGTCGCGCCCATGACCGCCACGCTCAAACGCTTCGGCCAGATCTTCCTCACCGGGCTCGTCGTGCTGCTGCCGGTGACCGTGACCGTCCTGTTCCTGCTCTGGCTGTTGAGCGGGGCCGAGAGCGTGTTCGGCGAGCTGATCCAACCGCTGCTCGGCGAGCGCTACTACCCGGGCATGGGCATGGCGCTCGGCGCCGCGCTGGTGTTCGTCACCGGCCTGCTGGCGCAGGTCTACGTCTTCCGCAAGCTGCTCGAGCTCGGCGACGAGCTGCTCGAGCGGATCCCGCTGGTCAAGACCGTCTACGGCGGCGTGCGCGACCTGATCGCGATGTTCCGAACCGGCGCCGAGCGCAAGTTCGACCAGGTCGTGCTGGTCACGCTGCCCGGCACGCGGATGCGGGTGATGGGCTTCGTCACCCGCGAGGACTTCGCCGGCCTGCCGGCCCCGCTCGGCGCCGACGGCGAGGTCGCGGTCTACCTGCCGATGTCCTACACCATCGGTGGCTACACGCTGCTGGTGCCGCGCTCGCAGCTCGAGCCGGTCGCGATGTCGTTCGAGGACGCGATGCGCTTCGCGGTCACCGCCGGCCTCTCGGCCGGCGACCAGAAGGACGGCGGCCCCGGCGCCCCTCCGGGCGTCTAGTCGACCCGGTTGAACCGCGCCCCGCGGCGGAACGCCGCGACGCATTCCGCCATCTGATCGATCGCGCGCTGGCGCGACTCGACCGCGGCCCAGGCCACGTGCGGCGTGACGATCAGGTTCGGGATGCCGGGCTCCAGCAGCGGGTTGCCTTTCCCGTCCAGAAGCACGGGCGGTTCCTGCGACAGCACGTCGATGCCGGCGCCCGCGATCCTCCCGGCACGCAACGCCGCCGCCAGCGCCGCTTCGTCCACCACCGCGCCGCGCGAGGTGTTGATCAGCACCGCGCTCGGCTTCATCCGCGCCAGTTCAGCCTCGCCGATCAGGCCGCGGGTGCTGGGGTCGAGCGGGCAATGCAGCGTGAGGTAGTCGCTCTCGGCGAGCACCCGCTCGAACGGCGCGCGCCCCGGCCGCAGCTCCTCTTGCCCGGCGCCCTTCCGTTCCGCGACCAGCACCCGCATCCCGAACGCTTCGGCGACCCGCGCCACCGCCCGACCGAGCTCGCCCCAGCCGACCACGCCGAGCGTGCGTTGGCTGAGCTCGTGGATCGGGAAATCGAGCAGCGTGAACTGCGGCGCGCGTTCCCAGGCCCGTTCGGCCACCAGCTCGCGGTAGCGGTCGAGCCGCTGGGCATGCGCGAGCAACAGCATGAACACGTGCTGGACCACGCCCGGCGTGCAGTAGCCGCGGATGTTGCAGACCGCGACGCCGCGGGCCCGCGCCGCGGTGAGGTCGACGTTGTTGTGGCCGGTGGCGGCGAGGCAGACCAGCTTGAGCCTGGGCGCGGCGGCGAACGCCGCCGCATCAAGCGCGCACTTGTTGGTGAGCACGACTTCGGCGGCCGCGATCCGCGCCGCGAGCGCGGTGGTAGGGGTGGTGCCGTGGACTTCGAGCGCATCCAGGGTCGCGCGCAGCGGCGCGAGGTCGACGTCGCCCTGGTGGGAGACCGTGTCGAGGTCGAGGAAGACGCCGTTCAGGTCCGGCGCCATCAGATCAGCGCGCGCTGCGCGACCTGGGGCAGCGCGCCCTCGAGCTCGAGCAACAGCTGCTTCGCCGGCAACCCGCCGCCGAAACCGGTCAGCGAGCCGTCGGCGCCGATCACCCGGTGGCAGGGCACCACGATCGGCAGCGGGTTGGCGCCGTTCGCCGCACCGACCGCGCGCATCGCCCGCGGCCGGCCGATGCGCTGGGCGAGCTCGGCGTAACTCCAGGTCCGGCCGTAGGGGATCCGGCGCAGCGCCTGCCACACCGCGAGCTGGAACTCGGTGCCGACCGGTTCGAGCACGAGCTCGAAGCGCTCGCGCGTGCCGGCGAAGTACTCGCCGAGCTGCTTGGCCGCGGCGCGGAACGGCGCCGCCTCCTCGGTCCAGCCCTGCTCCGGGCTGCGGCGCATCCGGCCGCGCGGGAACGAGACCAGGCGCAGCGCGCCCTCCTCGCCGGCGAGCAGCAGGTCGCCGAGCGGCGAATCGACGTAGGTGTAGTTCATGCGCGGGTCCTCTTCGCCGCGGGCTTGCGCGGTGCTGGTTCGGTCTCGATCTTGGGTTTGGACTTTCGGCTTGGCGCGTCCAACGAGCGCCAAAGGTGGAACACCGCGTAGCCGCGCCACGGGGTCCAGCGCTCGGCGCGCAACGCGAGCGCCTTCTCCGACACCGGCGTGCGCTTGGCGTTGGTCGCGACCGCCTTCCTGAGGCCGAGGTCGCCGGCCGGGAACGCGTCGGGGTCGCCGACGCCGCGCAGCATCACGTACTCGATGGTCCACGGCCCGAAGCCGGGCAGCGCCGCGAGCGCGGCGCGGACCTCGGCCGGGTCGGCATCGAAGCGCAGTGCGCCCGACACCACCGCCTGGGCCAGGGCTCGCAGCGAGCGGATCCGCGCGCCGGTGAGGCCGATACCGTCGAGCTTGGCGCGGGCGAGCGTCGCGGCATCGGGGAACGCGTGGCTCAGGCCCAGGGTTGCGCCGCCGCTCGCCGCCGGCAACGCTTCACCGTGGCGGGCGGCGAGCCGGGCCGCGAACGTGCGCGCCGCGGCGACGCTCACCTGCTGACCGAGCACCGCCCGAACGCTGAGTTCGAACGGATCGAGCGCGCCCGGCAGGCGCTGGCCCGGGGCGGCCGCGATGCACGCCGCCAGCAACGGATCGTCGCGGAACGCGAGCGCGATCGGCTTGGGGTCGGCGGCGAGGTCGAACAACGCGCGGACCCGCTGCACCACCGCGAACGCGACCCGCGGGTCGGGATGGCGGAGCTCGAGCTCGAGTGCATGCTCGGCGGCGCGGTGGCGGACCGCGATGGTGCCGAGCCGCTCGCCGGCCCGCACCACCCGCCGATAGACGCCGTCGGCATCGACCACCTCGACGCCCGGCACCGCACGGGTGCCGAGGAAGCGCAGCAGACCGTCGAAGTCGTACGGCGGCCGGTAGGCGAGCTTGAAGCGCAAGGCACCGTCGGGGATCACGTCCTGGCCACGGCGGCCGCGGCGGATCTCGGACGGCGCGCGTTGGTAGGTATTGCGGAACGCATCGTTGAAGCGGCGCAGGCTGCCGAAGCCGGCGGCGAGCGCGACCTCGGTCATCGGCAGGTCGGTCTCGTCGAGCAGGCGCTTGGCGAAATGGAGCCGGCGGGTCTGGGCCACCGCGAGCGGCGACGCGCCCAAGTGCTGCACGAACAGCCGGTTGAGATGGCGGGCGCCGACGCCGAGCCGGGTCGCGAGCTGCTCGACCGACTGCTCGTCGAGCGCGCCCTGCTGGATCAGCTGCAGCGCGCGGCGCACCGTGGTGCTGGTCCCGCGCCAGGCCGGCGTGCCGGGCGCCGCCTCGGGCCGGCAGCGCAGGCAGGGCCGGAAACCGGCTTCGGCCGCCGCCGCGGCGGTCGGGAAGTAGCGCTTGTTCTTGGGGTTCGGCACCACCGCCGGACAGATCGGCCGGCAGTAGATCTTGGTCGAGGTCACGCCGATGAAGAACCGCCCGTCGAAGCGCGGGTCGCGCGCACGGCTGGCGCGTTCGCAGGTCCGGCGGTCGAGGTCGCGATCGAGTTCCATGGGGCGCAGCCTACGCCGCGGACCCGGGCCCGACTAGCCGGAATCGGACTTGGACGTGGAGGCGGTCCGCGGCTCGGGCGGCGGGGTTCGCCTCCTCGCGATCCGGACGGGGTTGGGTCGATGACGTGGCCGGATCCGCTCTAGGACGGCATGAGCGGCACCCCATACATGTCGTCGCTGCGAGCGTTACCACTTCGAAGACGTTTCGGTGGTTCGCCCCGTCCGGCTCCTGCGGTGGCGAACCCCGCCGCCCGAGCCGCGAACCGACGCGCGTCATCATCCTCGGATGGACCAAAGCCTAGCCACGCTGAACGCAACGGATCCTCGCGATGGCCGTGGTGGGGTTCGCCACCGCAGCGAACCAGGCGGGCGTTCTACCGCATCCCCTAGAAGCGCGAACGCTCGCAGCGACGACGCGTATGGGGTGTTCCACCGCGCGGTTCGTGCGACGACGGATGTGCCATCAACCCTTCCGCCTGGTTCGCGAGGAGGCGAACGCCGCCGCGGCCATCCCGCGCGGAGCCACGCCGCGCTCAGCGCTTGGCGCGCGCGGCGCGGACCTCGTCGGCGAGCGCGAGCAGGCGGTCGCCGGCGGCGGTGGTCGCCAGGAACGGGAACAGCGCATGCACCACCGACAGCAGCGCGATCACCGCCGCGCGCGCCGCGACCGCCAGCGCGAAGCCGCAATGCTGCCAATAGCCCTGGCCGAAACGGTTGGGGTGCGCGGTGAACGGGTTCGCCATCGTCGCCTCCTCGCTCACGGTTTCGCGAGCGTCGGCGGGTTCGCCAGGAAGTCGATCACGAGGGTGCTCATGGCGCGGATGCCGACCGGGATCGCGCCGTCGTCGGGACGGTAGGTCGGCGTGTGCAGCCCGGAGTTCACGGTGCCGGGCTTGGTCGCGCCGAGCCGGAAGTACATCCCGGGCACGCGTTGCGAGAACCAAGCGAAGTCCTCGGCGCCCATCACCGCCTTGTTCGGGACGACCTTGTCGGCGCCCATCACCACCGCCAGCCGATCGCGCGACCAGGCCGCGAGCACCTCGTCGTTGATCAACGCCGGGTTGTTGCGCTCGTAGACCAGCTCGAAGCTGCCGCCGCCGGCGCGGGTGACGCCGTCGAGGATCTCGCGCATCCGGCGCTCGACCAGGTCCTGCACCGCGACGTCGTAGGCGCGCACCGTGCCCTCGAGCTCGACCAGCTCCGGGATGATGTTGAAGCGCTCGCCACCACGGATCACGCCGACCGTGACGACCGCGGCCGCCATCGGATCGATGTTGCGCGAGCGGATGGTCTGCAGCGCGGTCACCGCTTCGGCCGCCATCACGATCGGGTCGACGCTGAGGTGGGGCCAGGCACCGTGCGATTGCTTGCCGCGGATCTTGGCGCGCCAAGTGTCGGAGGACGCCTGGGTCGGGCCGCCGATGACCGCGACGGTGCCGACCTCCCAGTCGGGGAACGTGTGCAGGCCGAAGATCGCGGTGGGCTTGAACTCGTCGAACAAGCCCTCCTTGAGCATCAGCTTCGCGCCGCCCTCCTCGCCGGGCGGGGCTCCCTCCTCGGCCGGCTGGAAGATCAACAACACGGTGCCGGCGAGCTCCTTGCGCGTCCCGGCCAGCACGCTCGCCACGCCGAGCAGCACCGCGGTGTGGACGTCGTGGCCGCAGGCGTGCGCGACGCCGACCTCCTTGCCGCCGAACATCGTCTTCTTGGTGCTCTTGAACGGCAGGTCGGTCTGCTCGACCACCGGCAGCGCGTCCATGTCAGCGCGCACCGCGACCACCGGTCCCGGCTTGCCGCCCTTGAGGATCCCGATCACGCCGGTCTTGGCGACGCCGGTGCGCACTTCGTAGCCGAGGCTCTTGAGATGCCCGGCGACCAGCTTGGCGGTCTCGAACTCGCGGTTGCCGAGCTCGGGGTTCTGCCGGATACGGTGGCGAAGCTCGGTGGCGCGAGGCGTCGCCTGGTCGACCGCGAGGTCGAGCGGCGTCGCGGTGGTCGCGGCCGCTGCTGCGGTGGCGAACGCCAGGGCGGCGGTGACGACGAACGGGCGGAGGTGGTGTTGCATGGGAGCTCCAGCGCAGGGGAGTCGGCAAACTACCGGCACCGGCGCTGCTTTTGCAAAGTAATCATGAACTCTGCGGCGGAACGCACCTCCGCATCCCGCCTTGGTCCTACGATGCCTCGTCGGCGTCAGACGCCTCGCCCCGGGGCGCCACCGTCGGCGTAGGGCTTCGGTTCAATGTTCCTGACCGCCTTGGTCGTCGCCTGTGCGTTCGCCGTCGCCGGACTGGCGGCGTGGTCCGTGCTGCGCGCGCGTCCGCGCGACGAACCGGGGCGGACCGGCGCCGGGCTCTCGCCCGAGGCCTACGAGATCCTCTCGTTGTCGTGGGAAGAGCTCGAGGCGTACCTGCGCGAAGGCTTCGAGCGGCAGGGTTTCCGCGTCTTCGAGCGTGGCGCCGGCGGCGCGCCCGGACCGGCCGCCGGGCTCGCCGACCTGGTGCTCGAGCGCAAGGGCAAGCGCTGGTTCGTGTCAGCCAAGTACTGGCGCGAGAACCCGGTGCCCGGCCAGGCGGTGCAGGAGCTCTACGGCGCGATGGTCGCCGCTGGCGCTGCGGGCGGCTACATCATCACCTACGGCAACTTCGGTCCGGCCGCCAAGGTCCTGGCGACCGAGCGCAAGATCGAACTGCTCGATGGCATCAAGCTCGCGGCGCTGATCGATCCGGTGCGCAAGGACCCTTCGGAGATGACCCGTCGCCGGCTCGAGCGCGCGACCCAGGCCGAGACCACCGGTCGTCGTCGGGTGCCGTGCCCGTTGTGCGGCAAGCAGATGCTGCGGCGCTTGGAGAAGGCCGGACCGCAGTCCGGTCAGACGTTCTACGCCTGCAGCGACTTCCCGCGCTGCAAGGGTCGTCGCAACATCGGTTGAGCGCGGGCGCCGCGCCACGCGATCGTCCGTGCGCGCGGACGCGCTCCGGTCCGCCTCCTCGCGAACTGGACGGGGTTGGGTCGATGGCGCTGCGCGCATCGCGCGAAGTTCGCCGCGGGACACCCCATAAACGTCGTCGCTGCAGGCGTTCACTTGGCTTCCATCGCCGCAGAACGCCCCGTCCAGTTCGCTGTTGTGGCGGACCCTCGCGCGTCCGCCCGAATTGAAATCGTTCCATGACGCGAGAAGCGCCAGCTCAACCGGTGCTGCAACGACGGGGGTGTGGTCCAGGACCTGCGGAGCGCCGATCGCGGCGGGTGCAGACCGAACGATCGTTGCGCGCCGGCGGCGACGCGAGGGTTCGCCACCGCAGCGTCTTCGCGAGGAGGCGAACCGGAGCGGCGCCGCTCAGGCGCGCACTCGGCCGTCTAGTCAGATTCCGCCGCGCTCGGCGCGGAACTTCTCGAGTGCCTTCCCGGCCTGCGCCTGCACCTTGCGCTTCAGCATCGGCGTCCAGCCGAGCAGCAGGCCCGGCGCGCCGAGCGCCTGGCGCGCCCAGCCGTGGAAATCGAAGTCGTCACGATGCTCGACGATGCGGCCGTCCTTGACCGTGAGCCGCGCCTCGATCCGGTTGTGCACCGCGCGCCCCGTGCCGCTGAACGTGTACCAGGCCTGCCAGCGCACCCGGCAGCGCACGCCGTCGCTGGTGGTCTCGAGCACCTGGTGCTCGACCCGCAGGTCCTTGCCCCGGCTGACCAGCATCCGCCACATGTCGCGCGCGGATTCGCCGCGCAGCGCGGGGAACGCCGGGTCGGAGAAGCTCACGTCATCGGCGTAGCAGGCCGCCATCGCCTCGGCGTCGCGTCGCGCGAACGCCGCGTAGAAGCGGTCGGCGACGGCGCCGGCGTCCTCGGGGCGGCTCATCGGCGGACGGACCTCAAGCCTTCGAGCGCTCGAGCACGTACTGGAACACCAGCGGCGCGACGATCGAGGCGTCCGACTCGATGATGAACTTCGGCGTGCTCGCGCCGAGCTTGCCCCAGGTGATCTTCTCGTTCGGCACCGCGCCCGAATACGAGCCGTAGCTGGTGGTGCTGTCGCTGATCTGGCAGAAGTAGCCCCACAGCGGGACCTCCTGCTCCATGTCCTGGTGCAGCATCGGCACCACGCAGATCGGGAAGTCGCCGGCGATGCCGCCCGCGACCTGGAAGAAGCCGATCGACCGTTCCTTCGAGGTGGCGGTGTACCACTTCGACCACTCCATCATGTACTCGATGCCGGTGCGGACCGTGTGCACGTTCTTGCCCTGGCCCTTGAGGCACCACGCCGCGTACATGTTGCCGAGCGTCGAATCCTCCCAGCCCGGCACCACCATCGGCAGGTTCTTCTCCGCCGCCGCGACCATCCATGAATCCTTGGGGTCGATCTGGTAGTGCTCCTTCAACGCGCCGCTGTTGAGCAGGCGGTAGAAGAACTCATGCGGGAAGTGCCGGCGGCCCTCCTTCTCGGCGGTGCCCCACTCGTCGTGCATCGCCTTCTCGATCCGGCGCATCGCCTCGCCTTCGGGGATGCAGGTGTCGGTGACGCGGTTCAGATGCCGGTCGAGCAGCGCCTGCTCGTCGGCCGGCGTCAGCTCGCGGTAGTTCGGCACCCGCACGTAGTGGTCGTGGGCCACCAGGTTGTAGATGTCCTCTTCGAGGTTGGCGCCGGTGCAGGAGATCGCGTGGACCTTGCCGCGGCGGATCATTTCGGCCAGCGACACGCCGAGCTCGGCGGTCGACATCGCGCCGGCCAGCGTCACCAGCATCGCGCCGCCCGAGTCGACGTGGGCGACGTAGCCCTTCGAAGCGTCGATCAAGGCCGCGGCGTTGAAGTGGCGGTAGTGGTGGTCGAGGAAGTCGGCGATGCCGGTGTGCTTCATGACGGGTCCTGTCGTGGGCGGAACGGGTCGGTGCCGAGGGGCCGGTCGGCCGCACGGGCGGCCATCTGGGCGGCGAATTCTATGTGATTGGCCGGGGCTTGGCCCGGGGGGATTGCGCGAGCGGTGCTTGCGGGCGGACCCTGAGCCCCCACCCTGCCGGCGCGAGCGACCCCATGGCACAGGCGACCACCGACATCCGCAACCTCGCGCTGGTCGGCCACACCGGCGCCGGCAAGACCCTGCTGACCGAGGCCATGCTCCACCGCGCCGGCGCGATCCGCGCGATGGGCGACCTCGCCCGCGGCACCACGGTCAGCGACCACGACCCCGCCGAGCGCGAGCAGCAGCATTCGCTCGACTCGAGCGTCTGCCACCTCACCCACCAGGGCCGCCTGGTGCAGCTGGTCGATGCGCCCGGCTACCCCGACCTGCTCGGCCGCGCCGCCGGCGCGCTGGCGGCGGTCGAGACCGCGGCGGTGGTGATCGGCGCGCCCGACGGCATCGAGCTCTCGGCCCGCCGCATGATGCAGCTCGCGCGCGAGCGCGGCCTCGACCGGATGGTCATCGTCAACAAGATCGACGTCGCCGGCATCGACCTGCCGGCGCTGCTCGAGCGGATCCGCGTCGAGTTCGGCCGCGAGTGCCTGCCGGTCAACCTGCCGGCCGCGGGCGGCAGCCGGGTGCTCGACTGCCTGTTCACGGCCAGCGGTCCGACCACGCCCTTGGGCTCGGTCGACGAATGGCACCGCGCGATCGTCGAGCAGGTGGTCGAGGTCGACGAGGCGCTGATGTCGAAGTACCTCGACGGCGCCGCCGGCGTCACCACCGAGATGCTGCACGACCCGTTCGAGCAGGCGCTGCGCGAGGGCCACCTGGTGCCGGTGTGCTTCGTCTCGGCCACCACCGGCGTCGGCGTGCCCGAGCTGCTCGATTTCATCGCCCGCATGCTGCCGCATCCGGGCGAGGCCAACCCGCCGCCGTTCGTGAAGGGCGAAGGCGCCGAGGCCAAGCCGGTCGCGGTGCTGCCCGATCCGGCGCAGCACGTCATCGGCCACGTCTTCAAGGTCGCGGTCGATCCCTACGTCGGCAAGCTCGGCTTCGTCCGCGTCCACCAGGGCACGCTGCGACCCAACGGCACCCTGTTCGTCGGCGATTCGCGCAAGCCGATCCGGGTCGCGCACCTGTACCGGATGCAGGGCAAGCACCACGCCGAGGTCAACGCCGCGGTGCCCGGCGACATCGTCGCCATCCCCAAGGTCGACGAGCTCCACGTCGACGCCGTGCTGCACGACTCGCACGATGAGGATCACCACCACCTGGGCCGGGTCGGCGAGCATCCGGCGATGATGGCGCTGGCGCTCGAGCCGGCGCGGCGCGGCGACGAGCAGAAGCTCGCCGACGCGCTGCACAAGCTGCTGGCCGAGGATCCCTCGCTAAGGCTCGAGCACGACGCGACCCGCGGCGAAGCGGTGCTCTACGGGCTCGGCGAGCTCCACCTGCGGATCGCGCTCGAGCGCCTCAAGCGCCAGTTCAACGTCGAAGTCACCACCCACCCGCCGCGCATCCCCTACCGCGAGACCATCGCCCGCGCCGCCGAGGGCCACTGCCGGCACAAGAAGCAGACCGGCGGCGCCGGCCAGTTCGCCGAGGTCTTCCTGCGGATCGAACCGCTCGCCCGCGGCGAGGGCTTCCAGTTCGCCGACGTGGTCAAGGGCGGCGCGATCTCCGGGCCGTTCATCGCCTCGGTCGAGAAGGGCGTGCGCCAGGCGCTCGGCGAAGGCGCGCTCGCCGGCTTCCCGATCCACGACCTCAAGGTCACGGTCCACGACGGCAAGATGCACACGGTCGACTCGAAGGACGTCGCGTTCCAGATCGCCGGACGCAAGGCGCTGCTCGACGCGATGGCGCAGGCCGGGCCGTTGGTGCTCGAACCGATCGTCGACCTCGAGGTCGAGGTGCCGGCGTCGAGCATCGGGGTGGTGACCGGCGACCTCACCGGGCTGCGGGCGCGGATCACGCGCCAGGACGCCGACGGCTCGGGCCGCGCGGTGATCGCCGCCGAGGCGCCGCTCTCGGCGCTCGACGGCTACGCCCAGAAGCTCAAGTCGCACACCTCGGGCGAGGGCAGCTACACGATGGCGCTATCGCACTACGAGCCGGTGCCGCCGCGGGTCCAGGCCGAGCTGGTCGCGCACTGGCAGAAGCACCGCAAGCACGAAGAGGATTAGTCGCAGCGCCAGGCGAAGCGGCCGATCGCCGCCGATTCGATGATGACCTCGTCGCCGGGCTCGAGCGGCCCGACGCCCGATGGCGTGCCGGTGAAGATCAGGTCGCCGGCCAGCAGCCGCCAGCGCCGCGACAGGAACGCCACGATCACCGCGCAGGGGAACAGCAGGTCGGCGGTGTCGCCCTGCTGGCGCAGCGCGCCCTCGACCCGGCACTCGAACTTGAGATGGGCGAGGTCGATCCCCGCCCGCGGCACGAGCTCGCCCAACGGCGCGCCGTGGTCGAAGCCCTTGGCCAGCTCCCAGGGCTGGCCGGCCTTCTTGAGCCGCTCCTGCTCGTCGCGCAGCGTGAGGTCGAGCCCGAGCGTGACCCCGGCGATCGCCTCGAGCGCGGTCGAAGGCTCGAGCTCGGCGCAATCGCGCCCGACCTGCAGCACGACCTCGCATTCGTGGTGGACCGCGCCGCGACCGCGCGGCAGCGCGAGCCGCGCGCCGACCGGCACGATCGCGCTGGGCGGCTTCATGAACACCACCGGCTCGACCGGCAGCGGGTTGCCGAGCTCGCGGGCGTGGGCGGCGTAGTTGCGGCCGATGCAGAAGATCCGGCGCGGCGCCGGCAGCCCCGCGATCGCGTTCACGGCTTGGCCGTCAGGCGGAGGTAGTAGTCCTCGAACGCGCCGACCACGAACGGCACGTCGGCGCGGTCGACGTCGAGGTGGGTGACCAAGCGCAGCGTCTCGCCCGGCAGCACCACGATCCCGCGCGACTCGAGGAAGCGCGGCAGCTCGTGGGCGTGGTCCTTGCCGACGTGGACGAACACCATGTTGGTCTGCGGCGGTTCGACCTTGAGCGCGGCGAGCTTGGCCAGCCCCACCGCCAGCGCGCCGGCGTTGGCGTGGTCGTCCTTGAGCCGCGCGAAGTTGTGCTCGAGCGCGTAAAGGCCGGCCGCGGCGAGGATGCCGGCCTGGCGCATGCCGCCGCCGGCGACCTTGCGCCAGCGATGGGCGCGCTGGATGAAGTCGCGCGGCCCGCACAGCACCGAGCCGACCGGCGCGCCGAGCCCCTTCGACAGGCACAGCGACACGGTGTCGAAGTAGCGGGTGATCTCGCCGAGCGGCACGCCCTGCTTGACCGCGGCGTTGAACGCCCGCGCGCCGTCGAGGTGCAGCTTGAGCCCGCGGGCCTGGGTGAACTCGGCGGCCTGCTTGAGGTACTCGAGCGGCAGCACCCGGCCGTGGAACGTGTCCTCGAGGCACAGCAGGCGGCTGACCGCGAAATGGTGGTCGTCGGGCTTGATCAGCCGCGCGACCTTGCTGAGGTCGAGCGTGCCGTCGGCTTCGTTGTCGAGCGGCTGCGGCACGATGCCGCCGAAGATCGCGGCGCCGCCGCCCTCGTACTTGTAGGTATGGGCGGTCATGCCGACGATGTACTCGTCGCCGCGGGCGCAATGCGCGAGCAGCGCGCAGAGGTTGGACTGGGTGCCCGACGGGACGAACAGCCCGGCCTCCATCCCGGCCAGCGCCGCGACCTCGTCCTGCAACGCGTTGACGGTCGGGTCGTCGCCGAACACGTCGTCGCCGACCTCGGCCCGCGCCATCGCCTCGCGCATCGCCTGGCCCGGCTTGGTCACGGTGTCGCTGCGCAGGTCGATCCGCTTCATGGCGTGCTCCGGACCCGGCGCTCGTACCACCAGGCCATGCCGCCTTGGTAGGCGAGCGTGACGATCAGCAGCGTGCCGTAGGTCAGCCGCAGCGTGAGCGCGAACATCTGCTCGAGCGCTTCGCGGTCGCCGCCGGTGAGCGACTCGAGCAACATCTGCTCCTCCTCGGGCAGCGCCGAGATCTCGGCGCCGACGTCGGCGGTGGCGAGCCGCCACAGCGCGTAGCCCGCGATCAGCAGGCCGACCGCGAGCTCGGCGCGCACCAGGCGCGTGCGCAGCGCGTCGAGGTCGGTGGCGGAGTGGTGGACCGGAAGGGCGAGCGCTTTGCCCACGCTGCGCTCGTGCCAACCGGCGGCGGCGATCGCGATGCCGACCATCGCGGTGCCGAGGTCTCCGCCCACGAGCGAGAGCACGGCCCCGAGCCCGGCCACCACCAGGATCGAGCCGCCGTTCCAGCGCGCGATGCGCGAGACCCGGGCGCGCAGCGCCTCATCCATCTCAGTAGGCCGCCTTCTGGTTGCGGCACATCTTGAGCGCGGCCGCGAGCTGGCCCGCGGTCGGGAAGCGCTTGGCCGGGTCCTTCTGCAGCGCGGTGTTGACGATGGCACCGACGCAGGGCGCCAGGCGCGGGTTGAAGTTGCGGATGTCGGGGTGCTTCTCGTTGGCGATCTTGTACATCAGGGCGGTCAGCTGCGGCGCGCGGAACGGCAGCTCGCCGGCGAACAGCTGGTACATCGTGACGCCCAACGAGAAGATGTCGGAGCGCCCGTCGACGTGCTGGCCGGCGACCTGCTCGGGCGACATGTACGACGGGCTGCCCAGCACCGTGCCGGTCTTGGTCTTGGAGGCGTCGATCAGGCAGGCGACGCCGAAGTCGGTGAGCTTGGCCTGCTTCTTGGCCGGGTCCCAGATGATGTTGGCCGGCTTGATGTCGCGGTGGACGACCTTCTGGCCGTGGGCGTAGTCGAGCGCCTCGGCGACCTGGATGATCGCCAGGAACGCGTCGTCCCACTCCAGCAGGGCCTCGGTCTTGGTGTGCTTGTCGAGGCTGACGCCGGCCAGCAGGTCCATCGCCATGTAGGCGAGGTCGTGCTCCTCGCCGACGTCGTAGACGGTGACGATGTTGGGGTGGTTGAGGCGACCAGCGGCCTGGGCCTCGCGGAAGAAGCGCTCGCGCATCTCGTCGAGCTCGGGTCCCTCGAACTCGGCGTTGAGCGGCATGGTCTTGATCGCGACCACCCGGCCGATGCGCGGGTCCTTGCCCTGGTAGACGGTGCCCATCGCGCCCTTGCCGAGCTCGCGCTCGAGCTCGTAGCGGCCGAGCCGCGGCTTCTGCGTCCCGTCGCCGCTCAGCAGCTGCGGCGCGATGGTGCCGGCCATGGTGCCGAGCATCACCGTGTTCTCGAGCTGCTTGTTGCGCTGGGCCCGATCGGCGACATCCTGGTAGCGCGGGTCGACCGAGCGGATCCGCTCGAACGCGACGGTCGCCTTGTTGAACTGGCGCTTGCGCTCGAAGTCGAGGCCGAGCGCGTAGAGCGCGGCGTGGGTCTCGGCGCCGGGCGGGCAGCGCAGCAGGCGCTCGAGCGCCTTGTCGAGCTGGCCCTGGCCGCGGAGCATCTCGCCGACCTCGAGGTCGGCCGAACCTCGCGCCGCGGCGACCGTCGCCGAGCGCCCCTCGAGCGCGTGCTTGAGCGCCAGCGTCAGGGTCGCGGCCAGCAGCGCCTGCACCACCACCAGCAGCGGCAACCAGGTCGCCGCACCGAGCAGCAGGCCGAGCTCGAGCAGCGCGAGCACGAGCGCGACGCCGAGCAGCACCGCGAACAGGACGCGGGCCGAGAACCGCGCGACGATCGTCCACAGCAGCAGCAGCACCATCCCGATCAGCAGCAGCTGCGCCAGCAAGCCCCACCACGGCACGGTGAAGGCGTCGCCGAGCAGCAGCGCCGAGATCGCGTGGGCCTCGACCAGCACCGCCGGCAGCGCCGGATCGACCGGCGTGCTGAAGGTGTGCGCCGCGCCGGGCGCGGTCACCCCCAGCACCACGATCCGGCCGCGCAACGCGTCGGCCGCCGACCTCTCGGTGAGCAGCCGCTCGGCGCTGACGGTGGTGAACGCTTCAGCGCCTCCACGATAGAAGTAGGGCAGGAAGCCGGCGGCGCGATCGGTCTCCAGCGGCCGGGCGCCCAGCACGGCGTCACCGCCGAGCTCGCCGTGGACCGCCGCGAGCCCGCCGTCCTGGGCCAGCGCCGCGACCGCCAGCGCGAACGACGGCATCGAGCCGCCGCCCGACGCGGCGCGCGCCAACGCGATCCGTCGTGCGCCGTCGGCGCCGGCATCGGCGACGAAGCCGATCGCATCGACCGTGTCCGCCAGCGCGGCGGAGACCACCGGGGTCTGGCCACCAGCCGCATCGAGCGCGGCCGAGCCGCGCGGCTGCGGCAGGGAATCGAGCGCCGAGGCCGGCGCCAGCGTGAGGCCGCTCAGCGCATGGCGCGCGGTCGCGGCATCGGGTCCGTGCTCGCCGGCGCCGCTGACCAGCGCGTCGCCGCGCAGGTCGGGGATGGCCAGTACCACGGTGCCGGCGTCGCGCAGCGTGGCGAACAGCGGCCGGGCCGGGTCGAGCGCCGCCTCGAGCGCGTCGACCCGCGGCACCAGGTCGGGGCGCGGCAGGTTGAGCGGATCGGCCGGCGCGATGAGCTCCTGCTTGAGCGCCTCGAGCTCGCCGTGCAGCGCGCCCGGCTCGTCGAGGTGGAGCGGCAGGGCGAGGCCGATCAGCCGCGGTTGGGCGGACGCGATCGCCCCGACCAGTTCGGCGATGCGCGCCTCGGGCCAGGGCAGCGGTCCGCGCGCGGCGAGCGTCGCCTGGTCGATCGCCACCACCACGATCGAGCCCTCGGGGCGGCGTTCCGGCGCCAGCCGCTGGGCCTGGTCGTAGGCCGCGCGCTCGAGCTCGGCGGGCGGCGCGAGCAGCCCCCAGACGGAGACCGCGGCGAAGGCCGCGGTCACGATGAACCGATCGGAGCGCAGGAAGGCGAACGACATGGGACCCCCCGAAGGCGCCATGGTAGCGCCCTCCGCCCCCGTCCCGGGGGGGGTCAGAGGTCGACGGTCTCGATCGCGGCGGGGTCGAGCGGCTGGCCGAGGAACACGCCGGCGACCCGGGCGAACCGCTCGGGACCGTCGGTGACCAGGAACCGCGTCCCGCCTTCGCCGCTGCGGCGGGCGAGGCCGGCCACCGCGAGCGCGCTGGCGACCTCGCTCGCGGTGGTCGCCGCCGAGTCGACCACCGTCGCGCCCTCGCCGAGCCGCGCCGCGATCGCCGCGGCGAACGGCGGGAAGTGGGTGCAGCCGAGCACGATCGTGTCGGGCCGCTCGCCCGCCGCGACCGCGGTGCCGAACAACGGCTCGAGGTAGCGCTCGAGCACGTCTTCGACGACCTGGCCGGTGGTCCAGCCCTCCTCGGCCAGCGCCACCAGCAGCGCGCAGGCCTGCTGGCGGACCACGATGCCGGGGTCGAGCGCGTGGATCGCGCGCTGGTAGGCGCCGCCGCGCACCGTGCCTTCGGTCGCGATCACCGCGATGCGCCGGGCGCGGCTCGCCGCCACCGCGGCGCGCGCACCAGGCCCGATCACGCCGTGGACCGGCAGCGGCGCGTGGGCCGCGCGCAGCGGTTCGAGCGCGATCGCCGAGGCGGTGTTGCAGGCGATCACCACCGCCTTCACCCCGCAGGCGACCAGCGTGCCGGTCGCCTGCAACGAATAGCGCACCACCGACTCCGGCGACTTGCTGCCGTAGGGCACCCGCGCGGTGTCGCCGAGGTATACGAAGCGCTCGCGCGGCAGCGCGGTGCGCAAGGCGCGCAGCACGGTCAGCCCGCCGACCCCGGAATCGAACACCCCGATCGGGGCGTCGGCGTCGCGCTGACCGGCTTGGCTCACTGAGCCGGCGCCCCGATGTGCTTGGCGAAGAACGCCAGGGCTTTGTCGTAGAGCTCGACGCGGTTGTCGACGTCGTTGTAGCCGTGGCCCTCGGTCTCCTCGTAATGCCACTCGTACGGCTTGTTCGCCGCGTCGAGCGCCTTGCGCAGCAACCGGAAGTGCTCGGGATGGGCGCGGTCGTCCTGGCCACCGTGGGCGATGAACAGCGCGGCCTTGATCGCCTTGACACCGCTGACCGGCGAGCGCGCGGCGAGGTCGGCCTCGTCGGTGCCGAGCGCCTTGACCAGGAAGTCGCGACCCCACTGGCTCTCGGGGATGTCGCCGCGGCCGTACATCAGGCCGAGGTCGTAGACGCCGACGAAGCCGAACGCGCACTTGTAGAGGTCGGGCTCGCGGATCACGCCCATCAGCGCCGAGTAGCCACCGTACGAGGCGCCCGCGATGCAGATGCGATCGGGGTCGGTGATGCCCTGCGCGATCGCCCAACGCGTCGCGTCGGTCACGTCGTCCTGCATCTCGCGGCCCCACTTGCGGTAGCCCGATTGCTCGAAGGCCTCGCCGTAGCCGCCCGAGCCGCGGTAGTTGACCTGGACCACGGCGTAACCGCGATCGGCGTAGAGCGCGGCCTCGGCGTCGAAGTCGCGGGTGTCGTAGATGCCGTGCGGGCCGCCGTGCACCAGCACGATGGTCGGCAGCGCCTTGCCCGGCGAACCCGCCGGCAGCGTCAGCCAGCCCTGCAGCTCGACCCCGTCGCGGGCCTTCATCGTGAACGGCGTGCGCGGACCGATCTGCTCGGGGTCGAGCTCCGGGTAGCGGCTGAACAGGTGCTCGGCCTTCTTAGTCGTGAGGTCGAACAGGAAGTAGTCGCCGGAGTTGCGGCCGCTCGAGGCGAACACCACCGCCTTCTGATCGTCGTAGGTCCGGCTGGTCATCACCACGTCTTCGCCGGCGAACGAACGATCGAGCATGCGCAGCGCCTTGACGTGGGCGTCGTCGGCCACCAGGTACTTGCGGTTGGCGCCCGACTCGTTGGTCTCGACCATCGTGATGCGGGTCTCGTCGAAGCTCCAGCGCACCCAGTCGACGTCGGCGGCCGCGGTGTGGAACAGCGGTTCGGCGGCCCAGGACTTGAGGTCGACCGCATAGAGGCCGGCGGTCGCGCCGCCCACGCTGCCGACCACGTAGACGCGGCCGTCGGGCGCGAAGCCCGGCACCCAGGCGTCCTCGCCGTACATCTCGATCAGCTTGCTGGCGTCGACCCAGTCGCCCTGCGGGTCGGGCCGCACGAAGATCGCCTCGTCCTGGCGCTCCTCGTCGACGCCCTGCGCGACCCGCACCCGGCCCAGCGCATCGGTGCGCAGGGTGCCGCCCTCGAGCGGGCTCTTCATCTCGACCCGGGTCCGGCCGGTGTAGACGTCGATGCGCTCGACCACCGGGCGGAAGAAGCGGCCGCTGCCGGGCTTGAAGTAGCGGGCGGTGAGCAGCGCCTCCTTGTCCACGCCCTCGAGCTCGTCGAGCAGGAACCACACCGCGTTGCGGCTCTTGGCGCCGGTGGCAGCGACCGAGCTGAGCTTCTGGTTGTCGACCGACTGGCCGATCAACGCCATCCGCTTGGTGCCGTCGGCGTTGGTGGCGTAGAGCTCGCCCGAGAAATAGCGACCGGCGTAGGTCTCGTACTTCTGCGACGACTCGATGACCATGCGCTCCGCGTTCACCCACTCGAACCGGCCGACGTCGGCGTACCAGCCGGTCAGGCGGAAGGTCGAGAGGATCTTGCGGTCGGCGAGGTTGATCACCACCAGGATGTCGCGGTCCTCGTGCGGCGTGATCACGCCGAGGTAGCGCCCGTCGGGCGAGATCTTGACCGTGTGGTACTGCGGGTCGCGCATGAAGGCGCGGGTCGGCAACGGTTCGGCCTGCGCCGCGGTCAGGCCGAGGACGACGAGCAGCGCGAGCGCGCCGCGGAACGGATGGCTCATGGGACCCCCTGGTTCGGTCAGCGACCGCGAGCGGCAGGATAGCGAGTCGCTGGGCGTGGCGACCATCGGCGGAGGCTTACGCGATCAACGCCCCGGATCGGGGTTGATCCAGCGCGCGGTGCCGGCCAACGCGTCGATCTCCTTGGCGAACGCGACGAGCCGGGGGTCGCCCGGCTCGCAGCCCGGATAGAGGTCGACGGTGCGGGTGCTGCCGGCGCGGGTCACGCCGAGCCGGACCAGCTCGACGCCGTTGCGCCAGCTCGCGCAGCGCTCGGTGCCGGGCTTGACCGCCGCCGGCGCGCCGTCGATGCCGGAGCGCCGCGCGGCGGTCGACAGCGCGCGCAGCGCCAGGCCGTCGATGACGGCGGTGCGCGGGCCGGTGGTCGCGACGAAGTCGACGCCCTCGAACTCGATCGTGCCGTCGCCCTTCACGAGCACGGCGTAAACCGGGCACTGGCCGGGGCAACCCTGGCGGTGCAGGAAGACCGAGAAGCCGCTGAGGTCCTCGCGAGCGACGCCACCGACGCCGAGCAGGCGCTCGCCCAGCCACAGCCCGCCGACCACCGTCACCGCGACCAGCGACGCGATCACCACGGTGCGACGGTCGAGGAAGGGTTGCGGTCCGGCGCGGCGCGCGCGGAAGCGTTCGAGCGCCCGGCGCCCGCGTTCGTTCAGTTCCATCTCGACCTCAGTGCCAGCGGAAGGCGGCCATCGAGAGCAGATGGTAAGCCCATCCGTCGTGGACCCGACGGCCGCGCGCGCCGGCCGCGGCGCCGGCGGCCACCAGCAACGGCAGGAAGTGCTCGGGCGTCGGATGGTTGCGCCGCGCCTGCGGCGCGGCGGTCCAGTCGGCGAGCGCGGCCTCGTCGCCCGCTTCGACCCGCTCGAGCAACCAGGCGTCGAACGCTGCGGTCCAGGGCTCGGTTGGCCCGGCGCTGGCGCTCCAATCGACCCGCAACGCTTCGGCCAGCGGGTGCGTCGCGCCACCGCTGCCCAGCACCAGCACGCCCTCGGCGCTGAGCGGCGCCAACGCCCGGCCGAGCGCGAGGTGGTGCGCGCCGTCGGAGCCGCTCTGTACCGAGAGCTGGACCACCGGCACGTCGGCCGCCGGGTGCATCAGCATCAGCGGCACCCAGGCGCCGTGGTCGAGGCCGCGGCGCAGGTCGAGGTGGGCGTCGTGGTCGGCCTCGGCGAGCAGCTCGCGGACCCGCAGCGCCAGCGGCGGCGAACCGGGCGCCGGATAGCGCTGCGCGTAGAGCGCCTGCGGGAAGCCGTGGAAGTCGTGGATGGTGGCCGGCGACTCGGCGGCGGTGATCGCCGGTGTCTCGGTGTCCCAGTGCGCCGAGATGCAGACGATGCCGCGCGGTCGGCCGGCGCGCGCGCCGAGCGTCGCGCCGAAGCCGCGCAGGAAGCGATGGGTGGGATCCTCGGCGTCGAGCGCGAGCGTCGGCGCGCCGTGCGAGACGAAGGCGACCGGTTGGTCCATCGCTGGCGGCTCAGGTCGCCGCGGTGAAACGCGCGACCAGCCGGTCCTCGCGCTGCTGCCAGTCGCGTCCGTACCACCAGCCGACCACGCTGCACAGGGCGTAGACGAACCCGGGCAGGCCGTACCAGCGCGAGGTCCCGAGCAGCGCGAGCAGCAGCGAGACCGCGCCGATGGCGCAGAACGCGAGCGCGAACTCGGCCTCGACCCAGGCGCTGGCGCGCCGCTGCGGCGTCAGCCCGAGCGCCTGGTGCTGGTACGCGGCGCGGGCGTAGAGCGCGGCGAAGCACAGGAACACCGCCATCCAGCCCGCGGCGTAGATCGCGAACAGCCAGTCGAGGTCGCGGGGTTGGATCGGCGAGACCTCGCCGATCCCGGTCGCCCACTTGGTGAACGCGACCATCAGGAACTTGAGCGGGTAGACGAAGAACAGCACCACGAACAGCAGCAGCGAGTTGAGCGCGATGTTGGCCGCATCGGCGAGCGGGAAGGCGCGGAAATAGCGGTGGTGGTGGACCCAGATGTTGATGAAGATCGCGAACGAGGCGGCGAAGGCCACGAAGCCGGCCAGGCTGCGCTTGAGCGAGTCGATGTCGCGCGGGACCTCGAGCGAGACCACCAGCAGCGTCGCCGAGATCGCGAACACCGCGTCGCTGAAGGCCTCGAGGCGATGCGACGCCCCCACCGATCGCCCCTGCATGTCGTCTCCCGATGCCGCCGGACCGCGCCCCGCGATGCTGGGCTATCCTCCGCTCCCCGCCCCTGCCTCGGCAATCCCCATGTTGAACACTCATCTCGAAGTAGGCTCCGACCTCGCCGACCTCTACCCGGCCCACCTCGCGTTCCTGCGCAACCGCTTCGACAAGGCGCTCGAGGCGAGCGGCTTCGAGCGGGTGGTGATCGGCGCCGGCACGCTGCACATGATGTTCCGCGACGACATGCCGTACGCGTTCCGGGCCTACGCGATGTTCAAGTGGTGGGTGCCGGTCACCGACAACCCCAACTGCTACCTGGTCTACGCCAAGGGCGCGGCGCGGCCGACCGTCCTGTTCTGGCAGCCGCGCGACTACTGGCATCTGACGGCGGCGGCGCCGACCGAGTACTGGGCCGGGCACTGCGAGGTGGTCCCGATCGCTTCAGCCGACGAGCTCGCCACGCACCTGCCGAGCGACCTCTCGCGCACCGCCTTCCTCGGCGAGAGCGAGCCGACCGCCGACGGGCTCGGCTTCGGCGCCCGCAACCCCGACGCGCTGGTCACCTACCTCGAGCACTGGCGCGGCTACAAGACCGCCCACGAGCTGCGCTGCTTCGAGCTCGCCACCGAGCGCGGCGTGCGCGCCCATCGCGCGGCCGAGGCCGCGTTCCGCGCCGGTGCCTCGGAGTTCGAGATCCACGTCGAGTACCAGCGCGCCGCCGGCCAGACCGAGCGCGACCTGCCCTACGGCAACATCATCGCGCTCAACGAGATGGCGGCGGTGCTCCACTACCAGCACCAGCGCAGCGCGCGCCCCGCCGCGGTCCGCTCGTTCCTGATCGACGCCGGCGCGCAGCACGCCGGCTACGCCTGCGACATCACCCGCACCTACTCCGCCGCCGCCGACGACTTCGCCGCGTTGGTCGCGGACATGGACGCGGCGCAGCTGCGGCTCTGCGACGCGGTGAAGCCGGGCCTCCCGTACCCCGAGCTGCAGCGGCTGACCCACCTCGAGGTCGGCGCGCTGCTCAAGGCCCACGGCATCGTCGACCTCTCGCCCGAGGCCGCCTTCGCCGAGCGCATCACCCACGCCTTCTTCCCCCACGGTGTCGGCCACCTGCTGGGCCTGAACGTCCACGATGCCGGCGGCTTCTCGCGCAGCGAGCGCGGCGGCACGCTCGACAAACCACAGGGCGAGCCCAACCTGCGCCTGACCCGCCCGATCGAGGAGCACATGGTGTTCACGGTCGAGCCCGGGCTCTACTTCATCCCGCTGCTGCTCGACGAGCTCAAGGCCAAGCCCCAGGCCAAGAGCGTCGATTGGGTCCGGGTCGCGTCGTTCCTGCCCTTCGGCGGGATCCGGATCGAGGACGACGTGCTGGTGACCAAGACCGGCCACCGCAACCTGACCCGCGAGGAGTTCGGCCGCCAGGCCGTCTAGCGCGGCGGCGGCACCGGCGCGACGGTCGGCGGTGCCACTGCCGGAACCGCGCTCGGCGCCGGCGCTGCGGGAGCCGCCAGCGGGCGCGCCGGTTGACCGAGCGGCGCGAGCCACAGGCCGAACCGCCCGACGTCGGCGGCGAAGCGGTCCTTGAGCACCAAGATCGGTTCGCGGTCGAAGCTCACCGACACGCCGGTGGTGCCCCACATGCCGCCGAGCCGCCACGACCCGGCGTAGTTGATCCGGCCCTCGGCGACCTCGAACCACGCATCCTCGGCGCTCGTGCCGTAGGCGACGTCGCCTTCGGGCGTGCGCGCGTCGCGGAACCGGTAGCGCCCGACCGGCAACAGGTAGACCTGCGGCGAGTTCGCGTTCGGCAAGGTGAAGGACTTGTCGTCATCGACCCGGCGCAAGCGCACGGCCCAATCAAGGGTCTTCCAGAACTGCTTCGCCGGCGGCGGCACGGCGAGGTGGAAGATCAACGCGCCATGCCCGGCGGGGATCTCGTCGCCGGCACGGAAGCGATCGACGCCGCTCGCATCGTGGCTCGAAGCCACGACCGCGAGCGCAGCGCCGAGCACCAACAGCCTGTGCGGTCCAATCACCACCCGCTGCGAGATCCCGTCATGACCGGCAGCCGCGGTCGCGGCTGCCGACGGTCACTTCTGGCCGAGCGGCGCCGCCGACTGGCCGGGCCCGGTGACGAACACCTTGCCCTCGGCGACGAACGCCGGATGGGTCTTGAGCGCCGACTCGAGCGGCTTCACCGCGTAGGTGATGTCGAGGCCGATCGACTGGGTGTTCTTGGTCATGTCGTTGCTGAACTTCCAGGCCCCGGCGTAGTTGAGGACGTCGGCCTTGACCTCGAACGCGTTGCTCGCGTCGTGGATGCCCATGACCTCCATGCCGCGGGTCTGCGAGTAGGCGTCCTTGAGGAAGTACTTGCCCGGCGGGACGATGCGGACGCTCGGGTCGTCGACGTCGCTGATGCGGTAGGCGGTGCCGCTCGCGGCCGCGACGATGACGAAGTACATCTGCTCGGGGTTCTTCATCGACGAGTGACGGGTGCCGCGGTCGATCACGATCAGCAGGCCGGCCTGGCCGGCAGGCAGGGCCTCGCCCTTCTTGAGGTTGACCGGTGATTCGATCGAGGCGGCCGGCGCGATGCCGGCGATCAGCGCGGCAGTGGCGAAGGCGGCGGTGCGGACGATGCGGTTCATGTTCGGCTCCTGAGGGGGCGGTCGTGCGATCGGGCCGGCCCCATCATACGGCGGCGAAGACCGTGATCTCCTCGCGGTCGTGGTAGAGCTGCTTGGCGCGCAGGGTCGCGCCCGGCAGCCGGGCCCTCATCGCGCCCAGGCACTCGTCCACCGCACGCCAGCGCTGTTTCATCGGCAGCTTGAGGTTGAACACCGCACGCGCGGCATGGCCCCGGGCCAGCCAATCCGCCATCAGCGTCGCGACCCGTTGCGGTTGCTCGACCATGTCGCAGACCACCCAGTCGACCGGCTTGGGCGGCGTCCAGCGGAAGCCGTCCTCGCGCAGATGGATCACCTGCCCGGTCTCGAGCAGCGCGCCGTCCATCGGGCCGTTGTCGATCGCGGTCACAGTGAGGCCGCGGCGCGTGAGCTGCCAGGTCCAGCCGCCGGGCGCGGCGCCGAGGTCGACCGCCCGCATCCCGGGCGCCAGCAGCCGCTCGCGCTCGGCGTCGGAGAGCAGCGCGAGGAACGCCTCGTCGAGCTTGAGCGTCGAACGGCTCGGCGCCTCGCGCGGGAACTTGAGGCGGGCGATGCCCATCGGCCAGGGCGCGGTCCGCGCCGGATCGGCGAGACCGAGGAAGCCGTTGCGCGAATCGGTGAAGAAGATGTGGAGCCGCGGCGCGCCGGCGGCCGCGGCGCCGAACCTGACCCCGCGCGCCTTGAGCGCGGCGCGCAGCGGGTGGGCGAACTTGCGGCAGAACACCGACAGCGCCTTGCCCTCGTTGGTGTCGGGATGCTCGAGCACGAGGTCGTCGAGCGTGGCGAGCTCGCTCGGCAGCGCCGCCAGCACCGGCGCGATGCGGTCGCTCTCGGGCAGGTCGCTGAGCTCGGCGTGCACCGGCCACAGCTCGCGGGCGAAGACGAGCTCGCGCCAGGGCGGCGCGAACTGCGCGTCGCTCTCGAACAGCAGGTGGCCCTGGTCGCGCACCGCGCGGGCGAAGCCGGCGATGCCGGCCGCGGCGGCGACCGCGCTGAGCTCAGCGGCGCAATCGCCCTCGAAGCCGGCGCGGCACTGGACCAGCGTTCGCGGCTGCGCGCTCAGAGGGCGGCGATGTCCTGGGTGATGAACACGCTCGATCCACCCATGTCGAGGTAGGACGCACCGAGCTGGCGCATCCGCGCGCGGGTGCCCTCGACCTCGTCGCTGGCGAGCGCGTCGCGGATCTTGCCGCCGTCCTCGTACTCGAGCTCCATCACCGCGTCGAACGGCGCGGCGAACCCCTGGCGGGCGACGAACGCATCGTTCTCGGGCAGCGCGAGCGTGACCGAGAGCTCGTGGCGTCGCGCGCCCGAGAGCGCGGCGAGCTCGGCGGCGACCTCGCGCATCGGTTCGACCCAGTCGCGACGGAAGGCCAGCGCATCGATGTCGGCGCGGCGGCGGGCGCAGAAGATGAGTCGGATCATGGCGGGCACTCGGCTGTTCGGAGGGTGGGATGGAGCAGCGCCAGCGTACCCCGTGCCGCGGGCGCGCGGCCAGCCGCTTCATTCGCCGTCGTCGCCCTCGAGCGGCTGGTAAGAGACCGCGACGATGGTCCAGCGGTGGCGGCCGCGCGGCGTCACCACCACCGCCTCGTCGCCCTCGCGGCGGCCGATCAAGGCCTTGGCCATCGGCGAATCGACGCTGACGTAGCGCGGTGCATGGTCGGTCTCGTCGGGGCCGACGATGCGGAAGCACCGCGTCCGGCCGGATCCCGAGCCGATCCGGACCCAGGCGCCGAAGCGCACGCTGCTGCGGTCGTCGGGGAGCAGCTCGACCACCTGCAGCACGTCGAGCCGGCGGCGCAGGAAGCGCACGCGGCGATCGATCTCGCGCAGCATCTTCTTGCCGTAGATGTACTCGGCGTTCTCCGAGCGGTCGCCGAGCGCGGCGGCCTCGCTCACCGCGCGGGTGACCTCGGGGCGCTTGACGCGCCAGAGCTGGTCGACCTCGGCCAGCAGGCGCGCCTGCCCCTCCTTCGTGATGTACGAAGGTCGCATCGGCTTCGGCTTGTCGGGGCGGACGCGTCCCATCGAGTCGGAGCATACCGCCGGCGCTGCCCGGCCCCGGTGCCATCCGGTATCTTGGCGACATGGATGAGAAGGTCATCGCCGCCGCCCGCGCCGCGTTCGCCACCGACGGCGCCGCCATCGTGCTCGGCGCGGTCGCCCACGGTGGCGCGATCCACCCCGAGCCGCTGGTCGCGCTGCCGCTCGCGATGCTCAACCGCCACGGCTTGATCGCCGGCGCCACCGGCACCGGCAAGACCAAGACGCTGCAGCTGATCGCCGAGCAACTCGCCGCCCAGGGCGTGCCGGTGTTCGTCGCCGACGTCAAAGGCGACCTCTCGGGCATCGGCGTGGCGGGCGCCGCCAGCCCCCGGACCGACGAGCGCGCCGCCGCCACCGGCTGGCGTTGGAGCCCGGCCGCCAGCCCGGTCGAGTTCCTGTCGCTGAGCGGCGCCAAGGGCGCCCAGCTGCGCGCGACGGTGTCGTCGTTCGGACCCCAGCTGCTGGCCAAGGTGCTGGGCCTCAACGAGACCCAGACCTCGGTGCTGACCCTGGTGTTCAAGTACTGCGACGACCGCGAGCTGCTGCTGCTCGACTTCGCCGACCTGCGCGCGGTGCTCCAGCACCTGACCGGCGACGGCGCCGCCGACCTCGCGGACTACGGCGGGATCTCCAAGCAGAGCGTGGCGGTGTTGCTGCGCCAGATGATCGGGCTCGAGGCCGAGGGTGCCGACGGGTTCTTCGGCGAACCCGAGTTCGAGCTCGCCGACCTGCTGCAGGTCGAGCGCGACGGCCGCGGCCTGGTGTCGGTGTTCGCGCTCGCCGACGTGCAGGACAAGCCCAAGCTCTGGAGCACGTTCATGCTCTGGCTCCTGGCGCGGCTCTACAACGAGCTGCCCGAGGTCGGCGACCTCGACAAGCCCAAGCTGGTGTTCTTCCTCGACGAGGCGCACCTGCTGTTCGACGACGCCAGCGAGGCGCTGCTCGACCAGATCGAGAAGGTGGTGCGCCTGATCCGCTCCAAGGGCGTCGGCGTGTTCTTCATCACCCAGAGCCCGAAGGACATCCCGCCCCAGGTGCTGGGCCAACTCGGCCATCGCGTGCAGCACGCGTTGCGCGCCTTCACCGACGACGACGCCAAGGCGCTCAAGGCCGCGGCCCGCACCTTCCCGCGCACCCCGCACTACGACATCGAGGAGCAGCTGACCACGCTCGGCATCGGCCAGGCGCTGGTGACCGTGCTGGCCGCCTCGGGCGTGCCGACCCCACCGTTCGCGACCCACCTGCTGCCGCCGGCCTCGCGGATGGGCCCGCTGACGGCCGACGAACTGGCGCAACGGATGAAGACGCCGCAGGTGCGCAAGTACGCGACCGCGATCGACCGCGAGAGCGCGCGCGAGCGGCTCGAAGCACGCCACGCCGGGTCGGCGGCCGAGGCCGCGGCGAGCGAACGCGGCCGCCCGGTGCTCGACGACGGCGGTCCGGTGATGCGCGGCGGTCGCACCACCGGCCGCGCGCCGTCCAGCGCGCCGCGCGGCCGGCCGCGGATGACGCTGGCCGAGAAGGCCGCGACCCAGGCCGTGCGCACCGCGACCTCGACCCTGGCCCGCGGTCTGCTCGGCGCCTTGCTCGGCGGCCGCCGCCGCTGAGCGCGGCGCGGAACCAATCGCGCCACCCAGGCGTCGAACCGACAGCCATCGCTCGCCCCGTCGCCCCCTCTTCCGCTCCCTCCCCGTTCGAACCCGACCCGAGGTGACCTCCATGCGCCGCACCCTGTTCGCCATCGCCGTCTTCGCGCTCGCCGGCGCCGCCGCGGCCAAGCCCGACGAGGGCGCGCGCTTCAACTCCTGGCTCGAGAAGGTCTGGGAGGAGTCGCTGGTCCGCGATCCGATCTCGGCCACCGCGATCGGCGACGAGCGCTACAACGACAAGATCGTCGACACCACCACCGCCGCTTGGCGCGCCGACAACCGCAAGTTCAACGAGCGCCTGCTGAAGGAGCTCACCGGCTTCGACCGCGCCAAGCTCGCCGGCCAAGACCGCCTGTCCTACGACATCTTCAAGGCCGACCTCGAGGAGGGCCTTGCCAGCGACCGCTTCACCGGCTGGATGCAGCCGCTCAACCAGTTCGGTTCGATGCCCGGTTTCCTCGCCCAGATGGGCTCGGGTCGCTCGATCCAGCCGTTCCGCACCACCAAGGACTACGACGATTGGTACAAGCGACTCTCGGGCGCGCTGCCGATGATCGACGGGATGATCGCGAACATGCGCACCGGGATGGCCAAGGGCGTGTCCCAACCCAAGCCGATCATGGAGAAGGTGCTGCCGCAGATCGCGGCCCACATCGTCGACGACCCCGAGCAGAGCATCTTCTGGAGCCCGCTCAAGTCCTTCCCCGATGTGGTGCCGGCCGCCGACCGCGAGCGGCTCACCGCGCAGTACCGCGCGCTGATCAAGGACAAGGTGGTGCCGGCCTACCGCAAGTTGCACGCGTTCGTGAAGGACGAGTACCTGCCCAAGGCCCGCACCACCACCGCCTGGTCGGCGCTGCCCGACGGCGAGGCCTGGTACGCGTTCCGGGTGAAGTCCTCGACCACCACCGACCTCACGCCCGATGCGATCCACGCGCTCGGCTTGAAGGAGGTCGCCCGCATCCGCGATGAGATGGACGCGGTCCGGCGCCAAGTCGGCTTCCAGGGCGACCTCCACGCCTTCTTCAAGCACCTGCAGACCGACCCGCAGTTCTTCTTCGCCAAATCCGAGGACGTGCTCGTCACCTACCGCGAGCAGCAGAAGCGGATCAACGCGCTGCTGCCCAAACTGTTCGACGTGTTCCCCAAGGCCGACTACGAGGTCCGCGAGGTCGAGGCGTTCCGGGCCAAGAGCGCGGCCGGCGGCTCGTACCAGAACCCCTCGGCCGACGGCTCGCGGCCGGGCGTGTTCTACGTCAACACCTTCAACCTCAAGGCCCAGCCCAAGTGGGGCACCGAGACGCTGTCGCTGCACGAGGCGTCGCCCGGTCATCACTTCCAGGGCACCATCGCCCAGGAGGTCCAGTCGCTGCCCAAGTTCCGCCGCTTCGGCACGTTCTACGTCGCCTACAGCGAGGGCTGGGCGCTCTACGCCGAGAGCCTGGGCAAGGAGCTCGGTGTGTTCACCGATCCCTACCAGTGGTTCGGCCGCCTCAACGACGAGCAGCTGCGGGCGATGCGCCTCGTCGTCGACACCGGCCTGCACAGCAAGGGCTGGACCCGCCAGCAGGCGATCGACTACATGACCGACAATTCGGCGCTCGCCGACACCGACATCGAATCGGAGGTCGAGCGCTACATCGTGATCCCGGGCCAGGCGCTCGGCTACAAGGTCGGTCAGCTCACCATCACGCGGTTGCGGGCCGAGGCCGAGCGCGAGCTCGGCGCCAGGTTCGACTTGAAGGAGTTCCACCGCGTGCTGCTGACCGACGGTGCGCTGCCGATGAGCGTGCTCGAGACCAAGGTCCGCGAATGGGTGGCGGCGAAGAAGGCGGCCAAGGCTTGAGCGGTGGTGGGCGCCTCGCCCGCTCCCTGCTCGACGCGTAAACGATCGGGGCGCCTCGCGGCGCCCCGATCATTTCCAACTGTTGAAGCTGCTCAGCGCCGGTAGGCCGGCGGCCACGGCTGCTTGCCGAGGTCCTTGTAGCGGTCGCGCAGCTGCGTCTGGCGCGAGGTCATCGGGATCTTGTCGCCCTTGATGAACACCGCGTCGGCGTAGCTCGTCACCTCGAGCGGGTCGCCGCTCCATACCACCACGTCGGCGTCCATCCCGACCTCGAGCGTGCCGTAGCCCTTCATGCCGTAGATCTCGGCCGGCACCTTGGTCAGACCGGCGAGCGCGGCGTCGTAGTCCATGCCGTAGGACACCGCGTTGCCGGCGAGCTGCTTGACGTTGCGCGGGTTGCCGACGTCCTCGGTCGCGAACGTCACCTTCACCCCCGCCTTCTGCAGACGGCCGGCGTTCTCGAGCGTCGAGCCCAGCGACTCGAACGAGCCCGGCAGGTTCTGGATCACGTCGACGATCACCGGCACGCCGGCCTTGGCGAGCTCGTCCGCCACCATCCAGGCCTCGGCGCCGCCAGCGATCACCAGCCGCAGGTTCTGCGCCTTGCCGAACTCGAGCACCTTGGTGATGTCGCTGGCGCGGTCGGCCTGGACGATCACCGGCAGCTCGCGCCGGAGCACCGGCTGCAAGGCCTCGAGGTCGAGGCGGGTGCGCGAGTAGGCACGCCGGGCGTTCATGTCGAAGTCGCCCTTGTTGCGGGCGTAGTCGCGGGCGTCGTCGAGCGCTTCCTTGAGCTGGAGCAACGCTGCGCTGCGCGCGCCGCCGGCCAAGCCCTTGCCCGACTCGCCGTACTCGACCACCAGCGCCGCCGAAGGGTCGAGCACCAGTGCCTCGCCGAGGCCGAGGTGGATGGTCGCGGCCTGGCCCACGATCACCGACTGCACGCCGTCGCCGTCGCCGTCGACCGGCGCGACCAGCGCGCGGGTCACGCCCTCGATGCGGGTGATCGCGACCTTGGGCGAGCGCGGGTTGAACGCATCGGCGACCGCGAACGCCGCGCTGTAGCGCGGGTCGCCGTTGCCGCGGTCGACGGTGCTGTCTTCGAGCTCGACCTCGAGCACGCCGATCGCGCCGAACGCGTCGAACAGGCCCGGCGTCACCGGCCGGCCGGCCGCGTCGATGATCTCGGCGCCGGCCGGGGCCGCGAGGCCCTTGCCGATCGCCGCGATCCGGCCGTCCTTGATGACGATCGTCGCGTCCTCGAGGGTGCCCTTGGCGATGGTGTGGGCCTTGGCGTGGACGATGGCGTAGGTCGGGTTGGCAGCCGAAGCCGCGCCGACGACGACGGTGGCAACGAGCGCGAGCGCGCCGCGGATCAACTCGGAGCGGCTCATGGCTGCACCTCCCGTCCGCCCAGTATCCCGAGCATGAAATCCGACACCGGTTGCCTGGTCCGGTCGGCGCGGTCCCAGATCACCGCGCCGTCGACGAACACGAGGTCGGCCTTGGCGTAGACGCTGAACGGATCGCTCGACCACAGCACCACGTCGGCGTCCTTGCCCGCCTCGAGCGTGCCGGTCTTGTCGAGCACGCCGAGCGCCTTGGCCGCGTTGGCGGTGATCCAGGCGATCGCATGCTCGGGCTTGATGCCGAGCCCGATGCGGTTGCCCGAGGCCATCGCCTTGGCCGCCTCCTGGTTGAGGCGCTGGGTGCCGACCGCCGAATCGGAATGGACGATGGCGCAGGCGCCGGCGGCGTCGACCAGCGCGACGTTCTCGCGCACGCCGTCGTAGGCCTCCATCTTGAAGCCCCACCAGTCGGCCCACATCGCCGAGCAGATGTCGTGCTGCTTGAGCAGGTCGGCGACCTTGTAGCTCTCGACCGCGTGGTGGAAGGTGCCGATCCGGTAGTCGAACTCCTTCGCGATGTCGATCATCTGCGCCATCTCGTCGGCGCGGTAGCAATGGTTGTGGACGATGATGTCGCCGCTGAGCACGCCGGCCAGCGTCTCCATCGCGAGGTCGCGGTCGGGCGCATCGCCCTGGCCCTTGGCCGCCTTGTCGAGCTTGGCCTTGTAGTTCCTGGCCTTGATCCACGCCGCGCGGTAGCCGGCGACGTTGCCCATCCGGGTCGAAGGGCCCGACTTGTCGCCGTAGACGCGCTTGGGGTTCTCGCCGCAGGCCATCTTGAGGCCGTGCTTGGCGCCGGGGAACTTCATGCCCTGCGCGGTGCGCGACGGCACGTTCTTGACGGTCACGCCGCGGCCACCGATCAGGTTGGCCGAGCCGGGCAGGATCTGCATCGCGGTGATGCCGCCGGCCGAGGCGGTGGCGAACTGCGGGTCCTGCGGCCACAGGCTGTGCTCGGCCCAGACCTCGGCGGTGACCGCGTTGGTCGCCTCGTTGCCGTCGCTGCTGGCGTTGGTGCCCGGCGAGGCGTAGACGCCGAGGTGCGAGTGGACGTCGATGATGCCGGGCGTCACGAAGCGGCCCTTGGCGTCGATCACCGTGGCGCCGGCCGGCGCGGCGACGTCGCTGCCGATCGCGGCGACCTTGCCGTCCACCAGCAGCACCGAGGCGTCGTCGAGCCGCGCACCGGTGCCGGTCAGCACGGTGGCGTGGGTGATCAGCGTGGGCGTGCTCGGCAACGGGGCGTAGGTCGAGGCGAACGGCCCGCCATCCTTGGTCTCGGCGGTGGCCTTGGGCTTGCCGCAGCCGGCGAGCGCGGCGCCGCCGATCAGCAACGCGACGAGCGCGGCGTGGCGCTTGTGGACCTGGGTCATCGGGGTCTCCGGGGTCGGCCGCCGACGAGGCGGGGGCCAGATGATAGACGGCGGCGGGCCGCAGATGTTCCGCAGCGTGCGCCACGTTGGGATGGGTCCAGCGAGCGGTCCTGCTGCTGCGTCCCGCGCTGCGCGCGGGATCCCCTCGCCCGTCGTCGCTCCGCGGGGCCGGCCCGAGCGGACATCCTGTCCGCGCGGGCCTCGCCCGGCCGTCCCTGGCCGGGCGACCCCGCTGCGCGCCGTCGTGCTCGGCGCATCAGGACGACCACTCGCATGACCCACCCCAACGCGGCACGACGCGGTCCATCTGCGGCCGGTGGTGGGATTCGACGCGAGCATGTCCTGGCGAGCCGAGCTCGCGGATCCGCGGCAGGGTGCCCGGGCCAGGGACGGCCCGGGCAGGCCAGGTCGAACGGACTCGACTCTGGCCGGCCCTGCCGCGGGTCCGCGAGCGCGGGAACCCAGCGCGCAGCGCTGGGCGAAGTC